>Ga0302138_10000008_pt1 | contig 208926 bp, 183 predicted proteins | sample CBN3_321_MG_FD_203110 | JGI IMG/M metagenome (GOLD analysis project Ga0302138, IMG submission 203110) | Marine microbial communities from Western Arctic Ocean, Canada - CBN3_surface | ecosystem: Environmental > Aquatic > Marine > Oceanic | place: Canada: Western Arctic Ocean | collected... | reverse complement strand
CGCCAGACACGTACGCGGCTAACCTCGTGAGGGACTGCTTACCCGAACCCCCCACGCCGACTAACAAAGCGCTGCCGCGGTCCATCGCCAGCAGCCGCGCGATGCGCATCATGTGCTTCAGCGCGTCATCGAAAAGCACCAAGTCCAGTTTCAGCGCTTTCGAGGTTTCGTTGAATATTTTCATCTTGGCATCCGCGACTTGCTTGATTGACGGCAGGGACACGGTTGACTCGTAGAAGCTCGGGTTGGAGTCGATCGTCTCCCCGGTTTCCTCGTCGAAGGTTGGTTCCCTCAGGAAATCCACGAAAAACACGCGCGTTTCGGTTTCTCTCCCGATTTCTTTGCCGAACGTTTCCTTCGTGATGGAGGAAAGCAAATCCGTGGTCCACTTCTTGTCGTCGTACGTCGTGAGCTTATCCACGAAAACGCGCTCGCACTCGTGTCGCCACAGCGCCACGAGGTACGCCTCCGGGGACGTGACGTCGCCGCCAAACGAGGCGTGTGGAGTTTCCGAAACCCGAAAGCGGTCGCGTTCCGCTAAAATCAAACCCTGGAAAACCTTGGAAAGCTCCCTCATGTTGAATAGGTAGTGAAACTTCGCGGGCGTGGGGAGCATCTTCTGTTGGACTTTGTTCCACACCCCGATTGTGATTGGCACGAGCTTTTCCGCCGCTGCGCACACCTCCGGGGCGAACACGTCGGCGGCGAACCTTCCCGCCACGAGCTGGCCGAAGATGTTGTTGATCGCGGCGACTGACGGCAGGGGGACGTTGAAAATGCAAAAGTGTCGTTTCAAGCGGTTGGGGATGTCGTTCTTACCGCCGCCCGGGGTGTTCATCGCGGCGAGGTACTGGCAATCCACGATCATCTTCATATCACCGATTGGTTTCTCCAGGGAGTACATCCCACCTTGTTCCAGGAGCTGTCGGACGATTTCGTTCGTCACCTGGTCCCCCCAGTCGTTCATCGCGGGCATGGAGATGTCATCCACAAAAACAAGCAGTTTCTTCCCCCCGGCCGGGCCGAAGGTCCGGCCTTGGCGTTTCTCCACCGAAGCTTCCACGGTGAACTGGAACACGCTCGGGGTGGTGAGCGAGGAGAAGGTAATCGACCGGCTGGCCATTACTTCTGGGTCGAAGGAACGCATGAAGGACTTGATCGTGGTTGTTTTCGCGGTCCCGGGGCCGCCCACGAACAGCGACGATTTGCCCACGGAAGACACTAACCGCAACACGTGCTCCAGCCGAACGCTGTCCAGCGTGGGAATCACCTGTGATTGGGCCAAAGAAAAGTGTCAGTCTTGTATATCGCGATGTATAGACAAACAGTCAGGGCAGAGGTAATAGTCCCTTCTGGTACGAGTATGGGCAAACAGGGAGGCCGGGATTTGGTGAAAGGACCAATGCCGTACCAGGCTGGCGAACTTGGGGCGCTCGTCCGACACGGGGTACTCCCACAGAGGCACCACCGCGGTCCAGTTCTGCCACGCCCCCGACGTCGGGTCCACGAAGTACTCGAAGAACGTGTCTGTGTCAGGCGCAACCCACGGGGACGGGACGTTGCCGTTCGAAAGCTTCACGAGGTGCGCGTTGAACTTGCTTCGGTCCTCTAGGGGCAGCGTGCCGCCCATCGCCCACGCGGCGCAGTAAATAAACAAACGCTCGTGTCGCTTCGTATCGAGCACCTCGCCTTGGTCCGCGAACGGTTTCAGGCTGGCGTTTAAAAGCGTGAGCAGTGACCCGACGGAACAGAAATCCGCGCTCACGTGTTCCCACGGCGCGCCGCCCATCACGGGCGCGCAGTTCAGTTTGGTGAACATAATCAGCGAGTCGACGTAGGTTTCGAAAAGAGGCGCCAGGGCGGCGACTTCCGTTTTTCCGCGCGTGTCCAGCCACGATTTCACAAGCGGCTTCCACCCCAGCTCCGTGTCGCTAACGTAGATGATCCCGGCCCTCGATACCGTCGCGGGGGACGCGTTGTTCAAGTTCTCAGGCTCGAACATGGCTTTCATGTTCCCGCTCATCTGCACGCGGTCGCCGTTTGCCAGGGTCAGGACTTTGTTATCGTCGAGCACCGTGTTTAAATTCTCGATCCAAATCGCATCCTGAGTGTAAAAGAAAAAGTGTCAGTCTCTCGTAATGTGTATGAGTAAACAGTCAGGGAGTCTTGTATGATACGAGCAGAGGTGATAATCGTAATGCGCCCTTCTGGTACGAGTTTGGGCAATCAGGGAGGCGGAACGTGGTGATTGGGAAAGGCCCGTACCACCGGCCCGTCCAACACGATCCATGTGTTGTTTTTCTTTTCCTTCGCCGCGCGTCGCCACAGCACCGCGAAAACCCCCTCCGTCCTGGAGAATGTAAAAATAAATGTCAGTCTCGTATGGGCAATCAGTCGGCGGAATGTGGTGATTGGGAAATACTTACCAGTCCCCAGTGCTCGCGTCCATCCGGCCGAACATCTGCGGCGCCGTAATAGCTTTGGGGTTCATCTTCCAAATCACGTGCTTCACGCCGGTTTCCGATAACGCCCCCGCCAGGGTTTCGCAAATCGCGGTTTTCCCCGACCCCGTGGGGCCGACGATCATGATCCCGTGCCGCACTTGGTAGGTTTCGTAAAGCTGCACGCACTTCGCGAGCCAGGTGGGGTGAAGCTGCAAACCCTTCGCCTGCGCGACTTTGGCCATCGCCGTTTCCACGTCAGGGAACGTGGCTTTGTCCGCCCTCGTGCCGGGGAAGATGTCGTCGATGAGCGAAAGAAACAGAGGCACGTCCTCCGCGACGAACTTGGACATGTTCATGTCCCTCAGCGTGCGCATGGCGAGGTACACCTCGCTCTTGTCCGGGTTCTCCCGCTTCGACGAACCCATCGTTCGCAACACGGAGATGATGTTCCGCAAACCGAAATCGTAATGCGCCTGCTTGGAAAGCTGCTGCTCGCACAACCCGTACAGGACAAAAAACTTTTTCCCGAGAAACTCGTTTTGCTGGTACCCGCACGCCGCGAGTTTTACTTTTTTGATGATTTGGCGGTTTGGGACCATCATGGTGACGCCTCTGAACAGGGATTTCAAGTTCTCGGGAAGCTCCTGGCGGCCGGCGTATCCCGGGTTCATAGTGATGAAGAACCCGACCCGGGGGTCAAGGGAAACCTTCGCGCCGTCGGTGAAGATGAACTCCTTTTTCCGTTCCCGGATCGCGGCGAGCACGCAAAACACTTGCTGCGCGCACACGGACAGGACGTCCAGGTTGATTCGGTTGAACTCGTCGAAGCACCCCCACAAGCCGCTTTGCGCCAAACCACGGTAAATCTTGCCCATGCCTTTGTAGTCCATCTGGTCACTGCAGTTGAACACCACGACGAACTTCCCTAAGGTGTTGCCGAGATCTTTCGTGGTTTCGGTTTTCCCCGTACCCGCCGGCCCGGCGGGCGCGCCTCCTAGGAACATCCCGAGCGCTTGCGAAAGCGTGACGTAGCAAATATCCGTCAGCGGCGTGATTACCAGGCGTTCCTTCACGCCTAGATACTCGTACGAGTACTCAAAATCAACGTCGCAGATGCTGATGATCACCGTGTTCAGCTCGTCTCTCCAGTAGAACCGGCACTGCTTCATCCACTCGAAATCGGAAGGGTCGCGGACGCGCTTCTTCGCAAGGTCCTCCGACGTGTCACGCTGGTGCACGTGCACCGTGATGACCGTCTCCAGGTTTTTGCGCTCGTTCTTCCCTAAACTCGCGCGCTGCGTCAGGACGATCATCTCCTTAAGAAGCGCTTCGCTCTTTTTACTCGCTTTTGACATCGCCGTTTTATCTTTTTTCGCCACCACCAACGCGCCCTGCATATCCGCGGTCCACAGGAACTGGATCCCAAGCAAAGAGATCTGCGCCGGGTGGCCGAACACGAAGGTTTCCAAATCCTGTTCGAAAACCGCGCTGTTTTTGTTACACGAAAAGTGTCAGTCTTGTATTGGGCGTGTATTGGACGATGTATGGACAAACAGTCACCGTAATCGGTCTGAACAGTCACCAGCTGAGAGATGAAACAGTGTGCCTGGATTTGGGAAAGCCCCAATACGTACCTGTTTGCCATTTTGATTATGCTCCGAATCGCTTCCTGCATCCCGTCCACCAGGCTCTGTAGCCAAACCTCGATGTTCCCCACGGCCATCACCGGGTTCGGTTCCAGAATTCCGTTCACCTCGGTGACGAACTTGACGCACTCGTTTTGCTGCGAGAACATCTCCAGCATTTTGGTTTTGTCCACTTTGTCGAAGGTAACCTCGGTGAGGGAGTCGAACAGCCCGGATTGGAAGTGCGGGGTGACGGATTGCGGGTCGCTTCCCAGGGACAGAATCTCGAGTAACGTGGGATCCGACACGAAGTAGAACCGCGGGAACTCCGCTCGCTTGGTGTCCAGGAACGCGGTGAGGCTCTTTTGACAAAGCTCGAGCTGCTCGGTGAGGTGCGGCAGCGTGTGCTGCAGGGTTTCGCTGGTGTAGCACACGGAAATCACGTTGGGTTCGTCCACCGCGCTCGCCACGGCTTTCATGAACGTCTTGTCGATGTTGTTGAACCGCTTGGCTTCCAGGGGGAGCTGTTTCACGATATCGCCGCCCGAAAAAACAGCCTCCATGTACATCCACATGTTCTGCACGATGAGCCAACCCTCAACGGTTTCGCCAACCGTGCTCAACTTGGCGATCCAAACACTCACCGATTCCTTGAACGGCGCGCTGTACCGGTTCGTGGCCATGCTCCCGAGCGCCATTTGCGTATCCTGAGAGATAAAAAAGAAAATGTCAGTCTCGTATGGGCAATCAGGGAGGCGGAATGTGGTGGGTGGGAAATACTTACCTCCAGCTTTTCAATCAGCTCCGCGGTCGGCGCCATGGCCAGCGTCACGGTGCCCCGCGATTTGTACGTCCCAAAGGAAAACACCTGGTCGCTCCATTCGGTTTCGATTTGACGTAGCTTGGTTTCAACCTGCGCTTCCTTGATCGCAGCAGTGGAAAGGTCCTCCACGTCCTCCGTGACGCGCAGCATGTTGGCGCTGAGAAGGTCCACTAACTTAAACGTGTCGGGGGACAAGTCGAACACAACGCCAGTGATCCTCCCGAGCTCGACCCAGTGCCGTTCCCGCATGTCCGGGCTGGAAAGCGCCTGCAGCAAGGGCAATATCTCCAGGAAGTCGTCAATCTTCTTCCGGCAGTCCGTGTACGCGGGCCAGTCGCGCAACGCCTTGGGGAGCTTCTTGCACTGCGCTTGGAACTGGGAAACCTGTTCGCTCATGGTGTCGATGCTCGCCACGACGTCGGTCCACAGGATGTCCGCGTAGTTGTCTATGGTGGAAAGCACGGTGGTGTACAGGTCGTACAACCGGGTGAGCATGCTGATTTCCTTTTCCGTTTTCTCCATCTCGGGGTACGAAGTGATGGGCAAACCGAAGAGTTCCTCGCCTGAACAGTAGTTGCGCCTGAGTGGGAAAGAAAAGTGTCAGTCTTTCGTAATGTGTATGAGTAAACAGTCGGAGGTAATAGTCATGTATTGGGCGATGTATGGACAAACAGTCACCAGCTGAGAGGTAAAACAGTGTGTCATGATTCGGGAAAGCCCACTCCACGCACCACTTCCGCGCGCGCACGTCGAACATCTGCGTGAACTTTTTCAGCCGGTCCACGGCTTGCACCGGGATAAGCCCGGGCACCGCAGGGCCGTTTTTCTCCCAGTCCTCCCGGAACGCCACCGCATCAATTACGAACACCTTTACTTCTCGAATCAAGTCCCGTTTGAACCCGACTTGAAGCTTACTTAAATTGTCCGAAACACTCACCGCGCGCGTTTTCATTTTACCCCACCCGAAACGCAACTCGCTCACCGTGTCGGTTTCTGCGATGAATAAAAGAAAGTGTCAGCCTTGTACTGGGCGTGTATTGGACGATGGCCTGGTCAAACAGTCACCGTAATCGGTCCGAACAGTCACCAGCGTTAGAGGTAAAACAGGGAGGCCAGGATTTGGGAAAGCCTTACACACGTACCTTCCTTCGGGACCTGGACCTGGTACCGGCTCAGGAGGGTGTAAATGTCCTCGATCGGTCCGAGAATGGAGTCGATATCCGCCTCCCTGGAGCGTATTTCGTGAAGCACGCCCATCGCGACGCGAACGTCCTCCAAGTCCTCGATTCCCCGATTCAGTTTCAACGTCGTTTCCCGCATGTAATCGTGAATCGCGCGTAACCGCTCCTTGCCCTGTTTGTGAAGGTTCTTCGCGAACTGCGTTTTCCACGTGCTCGCTTACGATTAATAAAAGAAAGTGTCAGTCTTTCGTAGTGTGTATGAGTAAACAGTCACCCGTAATCGGGCCGAACAGTATCAGGATTTGGAAAGGCCCAACACGCACCTTCGCTTTTGAGGGAGTTCTTTAACGGCGCGGTTTCGAGGGACATGGCGCCGATGTTGTGCACCGGCGCGATCTGTGTAATATCCTCCTCGATGGCCATGTACTTCCTCAGCTCCAACTCGAAGGACTCCAACGAAGGCTCCGTGGCCATGAACTCGGCGTACTTTTGCTGCAAGTCGCTTAGGTACAGAAAGTCGAACCGCTTGAACCCGTGCACGTACTCCACGATTTGCGCCTGTGAGATGGGTAAAAGAAAGTGTCAGTCTTTCATGACGTGTGTATAAGTAAAAAGTCACCCGTAATTGGGCCTCCACAGTCGACGGGATTTGGGAAACGCGCAACGCGTACCTTGGTGCCTTCGATCGACCCGGTCAACAACAACACGGATTTGACAATCTCCTTGTCACTCGCGATCCAGTGGTAAAAGTTGGACGGGTAATTGCCGTTGTTCGGCGGCGCGGTGTTGGCCGCTTTCGACGGCGAGTTACCGCCGCCCGTTGTGTCCTCCGTTCCCAAACCCCACATGTGCAACTTTTCGCTCGCCTTGAGCATCTTCTTCGCAACCACGTTTATCGCGTCCTGGATGTCGTCCAAGCTCGGGTTCATGGTGACCCTCGGGATTTGCAGCTCCACGTCCACGCCGAAAATCGGCCGTTCGATGTACAAGAACCCGCCGCTGCTTCGCGACCCCAGGCGCGTTCGCATGGCGAGGAACGATGTCCGCGTGCACGTCAAAATCGACTGGTACATGAACCGCGCGTAGTGTTTCGTGAACGCGTCCACCACGCTTTGCGGTAACACTTCGTCCAGTTGGTTCTCCCGCGGCGTGGTTCGCACGAGCTCGCAAAGGTCAAGAACGCCGCGCTCAATTTCCACGTTGCGCACCTCGACGCCTTTCGTTTGCGCGTTGATGAACTTCGTTTGCGTCGCCACGAACTCCTCGTACGTGAAGCTCCTGTCTTTTGGCAGGTTCAACAGCATGGTTTTCGCCACCGCTTTCAAGTTAGCCTCCACCCGGTTTTCTAAAATGTCGTTACTCTTTTGTATAAGCTCCTCGACCTTCCCTAGCCGGTCGTGCACCCTGTTTAGGTACCCGTCGATGTTCATGGAGGTCCAGGTTAACGAGTACATACCGGGCGTTAACGCGTTTTGCAAATCCAGAAGATGCGGACCCAGCATCTCCTTGCACACGGGCGCGCACGTCGCCAAAACGCGGTCGTACTCCCGCAGCGCGTACGAAAGCTGGTTGTAGTACCTGCGAATGAGAAAGAAAAGTGTCAGTCTTTCGGGCCATGTTCGTAACTTGTACGAGCAAACAGTGTAGTTACTTTCCTACTGTACTCAAAGATGGGCTTGAAACCGCGGGCGGAGTTTGGGAAAGCCCCGAGACGCGCGTACCCTTTGAACTTGTCTTCCTGAAGAAGCACCATCTTCGCCGATTCCGGGACGTCCACGCCTAGGCGCTGGAGGTACTTCGTTTCCCGCATCAGCTGCATGATTTCCTTATCGAAGTTCACCAACAGGTGCCCGGTTTCAGGGTGCCGCACGATAAGCGTGGCTTGTAACCCGGCTTTGGAGTCCTCGATTGACTTTTTCCACGCGTTGAGCCACAGGGTTTCAAACGCGACGAGCGCTTTCGCCACGGTGTTGTACGTCTTGACCGTCCTTTTGCTCTCTTTCGTCCGCATGATAGCCTCGTTCGAGGCGAACTTCCGCATTGGGATTTCTATTCGTCTTAGTAACTGCCTACTCCACATAACATCCCCGGCCACGGGCGGGGCGTTTCGCGGAAGCGCCGGGCCGTGTTTGTTTTTCTCGTAGATTTTCTGAACCGCGTCCTGGCGCGATTAAAAAGAAAGTGTCAGTCGGTCGCGACGCGTATCCGGGATTGGAAAGGGGTCCGACGGAGTGGGAAGTACTTTCAACCTGTGCTCCATACAGATCAGTATTCAGGGAGGCGGAACGTGGTGATTGGGAAAGTTCCGTACCAAGTCCAGGGCGTAGTTTTGAAAAATAACCGCGTACTTGTCGTTCAGGTCTTTGGCTAACGATTCCCGTTTCAGCGCGCTTTGGAACTGGCGCAACAAATTAAGCGCCTGTTCCGTGCTCGTGATGTTCGAGAAGCTCATGTCGATGAACTCTTGTAGTTTGGTTTCCAGGTCGTGCGTTTGGACGTTGAACTCGAGAAAATCGCGGTCGTACGCGTTCGCGGTGTAGGACAGTAAGTCGTACGGTTTGCGTTTCATTTCCTCCACCACGGCGAAGAACTTTTTAATCACGGGCTGCATCCCGTCAATCGCGGTGTGAAGGCCGAGCTCCCGGAACTGCTCTATCGTGGAGAACATATCCACAAGCTTCGCCAGCCGTTTCGCGAAAAGGTCGAACTTTCCGAAACAAGACTCCTCGTCGAAGTCAAACTGCCGCGTGGTGGGGTTACTTTTCAAACCGTTCTTCACCGAAAGAAACTCCGCGCGGTACTTGTTTTTGGTTTTTATGACCAACGCTAGGTTCGCAAGTAGGGCGGTTTTGTCCTGGTTCCAAAGCACCGCGGTGCCGTTCAAATTGAGCATGTCCCGGCACGCGACGATCATTTTGTTTGTGATTTTCGAAAACAAACGAGTCATCCGCGCCGGGGTGTGGTAGTACCGGCAAACCGCGTACATCATGCGCACCGAGTTCAGCAACGGCACGATGGAGTCGTAGATCTTGGACACGTCGTCTCCGTACAGAGGCTCCAACGTCTTTTCAAGCGTGGTGAGGTACTTGACGTTGTCTTTGCTTTCGTTCACCGCGTCCGTGACTCGCGTGTCAATCAACCGCCACCGCCGCAGCGCGACCGAGCGCCCGGCGCCGAACCCCCCGGCGCTGCAAACCCCCAACACCAACCGCGCTTCCCGCGACTTGAGCTGTTGAAGCACGGAGTTGAGTTTCGCCATCCTCGATCGCCAAAACTCCAGTTCGGTGTCCGGCCCGTCGCCGTCGTCGTCCGCGCTTGTTCTTTTGTACCCGCCAATCCCGTGTTCTTCCTCCGATCCGGAGTCCAAAAGCACCTCGGTTTTGTCGCACCAGTCTTCCAACACTCTTTCGAAGTCGCTGGCAACCGCTTTGTCATCCGCCGCCGTCACGAACGTCGAGGGTTTCAAATCCATCCCCCCGGTCAAGTACTTGCTCGGCGGTTTCATCAGCTCCACCCCACCGAGTAACGAGTGCGACGCCTCGGTGAGCGTCGCGCCGAACTTTGACACCGCGCGGACGAACTCTTTCGTGGAATCCTCCCGCGCTTTGCCCCACCCGTGCCGTCCCTGCTGCTTCAAAACCGGCGCGTACAACTGACCAATCAGCGTCCGAAACGAATCCAGCGCGTTTCCCCGAATCAAACCGCACATGATATCCTGCTCGCACCCTTTTTCCACAATGCCCTCTTTCTTCGTGGTCGTCCGTAACAGATAAAGCGCGTCCGCGCCGGGAGCGAGCGCGGTGGTGACGCCGTCGGTGAGCGTCAATTTTTTGGGGCCGGCGTCGCCGGCGCCGTTCGATTGGTAATAGAAAAGAAGCTTGCTCGGGCCATCGGGGAGGTAGAAATGCTTTATTTGCTTGTCGTACGGTCTGGTGGGTTGAGGGGTTGAGGGGTTGAGGGGTTGAGGGGGGGATGGGGGAGGGTTAGGCGAGCCTGGAAAGCGGAAGGGTGGTGCGCGCTCGCGAGTTCACGAATGTGCGTCCCGTAAAAATGCAACAGACAAGTGGGCACAAAAAGTTGACGCCATCGGTCGGGTCGTTTCGTGGGGCGGTCGGGACCACGAGGGATGGGCACGCACCCTAACCCGAGGGCGGCTTCCTGCGCGGTTATTCCGAAGGACTCCGCAACCTGTGTTGTGTTGGTGAGGAGGGTGGTGTGGTTGGTCAGTGGTGGGTGGGTCGTTCCACAAGGTTCGCACACAAGGTGGTCCGTCGATCGCATTGGTACGCCGATCGGTTCACGAAAAACGACGGAAAGACGCATTTGGGTTCCGGAGCTTTGGTCCGGGAAAAGCACGCTTGCGTCGGCCACGACGTGTTTTTTTCCACAGAAAGCACACCAACCGTGTCACACGACACCATACACACCACACACACAACACAAACTGACGTACCTTGCCCGCGATGTACTCCAGCCTGGCGTCCGCCATTGTTCGGTGCCGGGCCGAATTTGGCAAGTCGCGCAAAAAAACGAAAGATTCCGGTTGTGCAATCTACGCCGGGTCTCGCCCACACTCGGCGGTCACGACCGTTGTACTCGCGGAACAACCCTTTGGAACCGAATCGCTTGACCCTTAACAAACGAAAACGCAAACCAACACCGCCGATGACCGTGCACCGCGCGTCTCGGCGGGTACCGAGACGCGGTGCGGGGCCGTTCTGAACAACCACCACGAAGAAACAAGGCGAAAAACAGTAAAACACCGTCAGACTGTCCGCGCCACGCGCCTGGTTTTGTTACCTCCGCTTCCTCTGCGAAGTTTGCGTGGGTGCCCAGCGCGGTGCCGAGGGTGTTCAAGCCAAACCCCGTTGCCCGTTCCCGGTGAAACCGGCCCGGCTGACCGAGGACACGCGGAAATGAAAGGCAATTTGTTTTCGCCTATTTTTCGTTTTTTTTCTTGGACCGCCTCGGAAAACGACTGAGTGACATGCGTCTCGCTACCGCCACAGCGCGCGCGCACTGACGGCGTGTTTCGACAACGGGAACAGCCCAATAGTTGGCGTGTATACTACGCCACCCGGACACGGACTGAGCGGTATCCCTTAACCGTCGCAAATCACGCGCGGCGTGTGTGTACGGTGGGTTGTGTGGACGGGAAACTCGTTGTCTACGGATTCATCGCGCACGCGAACGCGGAACGCGTTGTGTGGCACGCGATGCACGCACCGAACGAGGCGTCACCGGGAAAGGTACGTGTGGTTTCCCGTCCCGTGCGTGTTTCGAGGGGTCGAACTCCACCCATGTGTGACCGCGGTAAAAGAGCTCGGAACACTCGACATGTCTCCCTTTCCGAAACGCCAACCCTATCGGGATTGATGATGCGTGTCATCGATGGCCGGTTCGAGATTAATCGACGACGACGAGGAGGACGCGTCGCCTGCCGTTTGTTTCTTTATCTTTCCCTTTCGTGGACTCACAGGCTGACCGCGTCGATTCCCCACCACCCATGCAACCCCAAAACCGTGCCACGACAGAGCGATGCTCCACCGCCGCACTCGCCTTCCGCGGATCCCGCCGCGCTCGCGCGCCGCGCCGCCGCCGCGCACGAAGCGGCGGTTTCGCGGCAAAGCACCGTGGAGTTCATCAGCTCGTTAATCAACGGCGTTGATACCCCGGAGTCACCGATCGCGCAGACGTTCCAGGGGTTACCCTCGGGGGCGCGAGAAATGCAATCGCTGGCGGAGCAAATCCCGGCGCCCCGTGGTGACCGGGGCGGCGGTCCCTCCTCCGCAAACAACGGCCTCCGCGATCTTTCGCGGTTAAATTCGCGGGACGAACAGAACACCCTAGGTCCGTTTCTTGGGGAAATAATCGCGCGGAACAAACGAAGCCGCGATACTTTCACGGGAGGAGGGACGGTTGGCACCAGAACCCAGCTCATTGACGGCCGGGGGTTGTCTCCGTACCGCGGCGTCAGCCCCGGCGCGAACATCGCCGAGGCGCTGCGGCGACGCGCGAGGGATATCGAGGAAGCGGAACGGCGGGACGCCGCGCACCGCGCCGCGAGGGGCGACCACCGAGGCGCACACGCATACGCACACGGTGGCCACGACGGGTATCACCAGTACCACACGCAAGGGTTCTCACCCACCGACCCGCACGGCGCCGCGAAGCGCCACCGGCTGCGAATTCACAGCGCCCCAGAACCCACCTCGGCGCCGGTGGGGTTGGCGCGTCACTTCATGGACGCGGAGACCCGGCCGTTGGGGGCGGCGCGACCGGTCACGCGGGCGCTGCCCCCCGGCGATTACCCGCCGGGCGGTATCGTGGGCGGCGCGGGCGGCGCTGCGTCCGGACAACGCCCCGCCGTCGCCGCGGATCGCGTCGTCGTGACCTCCGGGTTGACCGAGCCGGGGTTACCTTTGGAAACGGCCCCCGCGAATGCTGCGCCGCAACCCACGACCACCGCCACCGCCACCACCTCACCGCAGCCGTCTTCCCTGACCAAGCCCGTTAAAACCAAAAACCCCAAGCGCGCGGATCGCCGACGCACGATCGCGCGGTTCACCACCGCGATTCTCCGCGCCGGCGGCAGCAACGCGTTCATCGCGCGGGACGGCCTTGGGTATCGCAAAGCGTTCGACCGGTTCCTGGTGGAGACGTACGGTGAAACTTTCGCGGAGGGCGGGTACTGGTACGAAAACGCGCGGGTGGAGCCGTTCTTCAGAGTCCTGTTTCACGTCGCCACGGAAGGCCGGGTGAACCTGGACCACGACACGGTGAACCAGCTCTTCTGCAAGCGCGAAAAACGCCAAGCCGCGGAGTGGTTGCTTGACGAAGAGGAGCTTTCGAAGTTCGGGGTCACGGCGACGCAGCTGGCGCAGATTTTCGAGGGCCCGCCTTCGCTATCGCCGATCGGGTACCCAAGGGGAACCCCCCTGGCGATTCCCACGGACAGCGAGCTCGATTCAGGTGCGGTGCCGGGCAAGAGCGCCGCCGCCGCCGTCGCCGCGGCGGCGGCGGCGCAGGCGCACATGATGCGCGGTACCATGCCCCACGGTGTTGGGTACACAGCGCAGATGAACCAGGCGCAGGCGCATGTGAACATCACACTGCACGCGGGTCACGGCACCCGCGGGTACGAAACCAAGCCGCCGAGTGAGATGCACGGCGACCACGGTTCGATGGGCCCGCCCTCCAGCGCGAACGAGCGCGAGCAGAACCAGCACCTGCAGTACCGCGGACACCACGGGTCGCAAAACAACGGCAACGGCGTGCCTCCGGGGTGGCACCCCGGGAACCCGGGCCGGCCGTACGACGTCGCAGCCGCGGTTGCGGCCGCGGCAGGGGGGACGCACGGCGGGTACTCGCACGCGCAGCTGCAGTACGCGCACGCGCTGGCGCGGCAGCAGCAGTCGAGTTTGTACGGACACGCGAATCAACAAAGCGAGCCTCACCACCACGGGTATCACTACATGGGCCCTCCTGGCGGTAGTACGTACGCAGGTCACGGCTCTTCGTCGGGAGGACACCTCGATCACGGTCAAGGCGGGCACGTTTCGTACGCCGGCGGTCCGGGGAGCATGTTCCCGCCGGTTTCCTTAACCCCCGGTTCGTACGGCGGCGGCGGCATGAACGGCTCGCACGGCTCGCAGCAGAGTCTGCAAAACCTTCCGCTCATGCCAAGCGGCGGTTCAAATTTGTCCTCGGATCCGAGCCGCATGAGCTCGTTCCCGGGGTATTTAGACCCCATCGGTACCGGCCCTCGGCGCCAGTACTCCAGCGACCTGTCGCGGCTGATGAGCGAGTTCAACAACAACCCCAACTCGAGCGACGACTTTTTGAAATCCTTCATTCAAAGGACCGCGAGCGAGCTGGACCTGATGGCGCACATGGGGCAACAAAAGTAACACCGCGCACGGTCATTTTTTAGGGTAACCACACACGTAATACTACCCACACGGCTTTAACGAGGTACCACGAACGAACACGGTCTACGCATTAATCTTACAAAACCTGTCTTACCCATCACCTCACCGGATTTCTCAGCGTGCCGATACCTTCGATAGTGACGGCGCACTCATCGCCCTTTTTCAGAAACCGTTTCGGGTCCATCCCCGCCCCCACCCCCGCTGGCGTCCCCGTGGCGATGACGTCACCGGGACGCAACGTCATAGCTTTGTTCACCACCGCGAGGATGGCTGGGACGTCGAACAGCATTGCGTTTGTTTTCGAAGATTGGCGCCACTCGCCGTTGACGTTCGTTCCTATCCCGAGTCCGGTTTCGCCAATCAGTTTTTGCACATCGCTCGCCGACGACTCCGCTCCCAAACCCAACAGACCCCGCTTCGGCACCACCCACGGCCCAATAGGGCAGAACGTGTCGAAGCTCTTCCCAAGGTACCACTGCTGGTGTTGCTTCTGCGTGTCTCGGGCGGTGACGTCGTTCACCACGGTGAACCCGAACACCGCATTCCAGGCGGTTTCGGCATCCACAATCGTGCCCGGTACAACGAGTTCGCCGATCACAATCCCGAGCTCGCCTTCGTAATCAACACTTTGAGTGACGTGTTTCGGAGGGATTTCTATTGCCTGGCCGTGGCCTATCACGGATGTGGGGGCTTTGGTGAAAATGATCGGGTACTCCGGAGCCGCAGCGCCCATGAGCGAGATGCCGGGCAACGTCGCGTCCACCTCGCCGATGTGTTCCAGGTAGTTTTTGCCGATGCAGACTATCGATGGCGGATCAAGGACGGGGGTGAGAAGGGCGACGGAGTCCACAGGCACGGGGTCTCCCTTGCGTTCTTTGTCCAGGATGTCTTCGGTGGACCGGCCTCCTCCTTCAGGTGACCCGGCGTGCCACTTTTCAATCAAACTCAACATCCCGTTGGGGTACGCCGTGCCATCCAGGGTCCACAACCAAATCCCGTTCTCGACGAGACCCAGCTCGGGTTTCGCACCTGGAGTGCGCGCAAACGTGACCAGCGCGACGTGAGGAGCAGGTCCAGCGTCCACCGCGGGCCTCGAAGTCGAACAAGACGAGGACGCGCGCGCGGGGGGGAAACACCGCCGGCGCACGCCAGGCGCCGACCGCGGGACGCACCAAGACGCTCGAGCGAGGGCCACGCGCAACATCGGATGGGGAGATTTACAGGAGAACACAAAAAAGTGAACGAAAATATTCTAAAAACGTAGTCGCGTTGTCGTCTATGGATGCTACGCTATATCTACCTCACGGGACTATCTCTATAAAGAGGGGGCTTTTCCGGTTTACTCCTCTCCGCAAAGCTCGGCAACGCACCCCGCGGTTTCCAAAACGTGCTCCGCGCCCATGAAACAGCGCCACGAGTCGGTCGCGTCGTCGGTCGCGTCGTGCGTCTCGTCCGCGCGAATCGCGCACTCGGTTTTCGTTTTCGTCGCCCACTCGAGTGAGGGACGCGCTATTTCGTCAAGAATCGAGGCGCGTTCGCGCCAGAACTGCGAAACGTTATTCTGAGTAGTATCACCCTGCCCTGCCGCTCGTCCTAAAACGAAGCGCAAGCAATTCAAACCGGCGACCAGCACGTCCGCCGTCTCCGCGTTCAGTGCCTCGTCCAGCGACTTCTCGTCCAGCGACTTCTCGTCGAAACGCGCCTCGCGCAAAGTGTCTTTAAGAGCGTCCATCACGATGTCGTAATACTCCCTTGTAAAGTCCGAACCGCACGTATCATCACAGCCACCATCACGGTCAAACGCCTCCCGTATTTCCCTCGTACACCTGGTGAGGTACAAAGCCGTGACCGCCGGATTCGGCCTCGGCAATTCTTTGCGCGTTTCATCCCACGCCGCGCGTGTTTCGGGTCCGTCTCTTTCTTCTTCGTTTTCTCCAACCCTGTTCCCCCCGAAAACCCGTCCCCGGATAACCGCCAGCCGCGTCGCACCGGCAATCGAATTAAGCATCCGACCGTGCGTTACCCTGGCCAGGTCCCGAAGCGCAGGGGAAGGCGCGGCGAGCATCAACGTCTCGAAACGGTGCGCCGCGGAAAGGAAAAGGGAGTCGGTGTCCGTATTTGTTTCGCCGGTTGCGTATGTTTTCGCGCACATCGCAAACGCGCGCGACGCGAACGAAAGCGCCGCCGAGTGTAGCCCTCCCCGGACCTCATTGTCAAGGGATAAATCCGCGACAGCCCACGTCGCTTCCAGGGCTTGTAAGATTGCGAAAGGAGGTGGGTTCCAAGCTGTTTTTTGTGAATCGTTTTCGGCGTTGATCGACGTCCACGCGTTGGCGAGCACCAAGGCTCCGGCGACGACTTTCTCTTCTTCGAAATCGCCACCCTCTTCTTGTTTCGGGCAATCGTGGATCCCTGACACCTCAAACAATTTGGATACCGAGGTTACGCCTCGCGCCTTGAGCACGTTCGCGACGGAAACGATCGTTTCTGGACTAGGGTCGGCCGCCGCAATCGTCAGCGCTACGCGGCGCGCCGCTGAGTCCCACTTTTCCGACGAAAACTGCGCCAGCGTTTTTAACACGACGACTTTGTACGAACCAATCGCATTTCCGATGTCATATATGGAACCCCATTCCGTCTCCGTCTCGTCATCATCTGTGTCATCGTGCGTATAATGCGTAATGTTCAAGCGTATCACCAGTTCCTCAACGCGCGCAATCAACGGCGCCGCGTCGGCGACGTGCGCGGTCGGGTCCCGGTTTGATTTTTCGATCAGCACCGCCGCCGCGTTCACGAGCGACGCCGCGATGCGCCACCCGAATCGGTGGTTTGAAAATCCCAATTCCCCCGTCTCACTTCTCGCCAGCTGCCCGACACGAAGGTGCATCATTTCCAGCATGCATAGCATAGCGTCTCGCGGGGACGACGCGGCGTCGGCGTACGCTCTGATCGCGACGCACGCGGTTTTCTCCGCATCTTTTGTGCCAATAGCATCCGCTTGGTGTGTCAAGTACGGAAGCGCGACATCACCTATCGCGTCAAGCACCCGTTTGCCTCGTTTCGACAGCGTCATCGTTGGTGTGTCGTTGCTTCCGATCGCGCACCACGTGACGTAGTCGTTGGAATCGTCCAGCAGTGCCTGTGTGGTCGCCACGAGTTGTTCGATTGGCGACGATGCGTGTTTTACTTCTGAAAACGCGACGTGAAACACACGACGCAACTGCTCCACCGCCTCTGCTTCTTCCATGATATCCAACACACAACCGTCACGCGCATCGCACCACACGTCGTACTGCGCAGCAGCCGCCGCCGCCGACGACGACGACGCCGCCATCGTCCCCCGTCGCCGCGCGTCAAGGGTTGTGGTTTGTTGCTCGAGAATGAGATCTGAAGAGCCGTGTTTTTCCCATCTCGGATGCCTCGACGCACAACGACGCACACACGACACCCTCCACGTTGTCTTCCGACGCAATGCTCGGTATGGAAACTCGCACGCGCAAGAGAAAGCGTGAGTGCCTCGATGCTAACACGGCTAACGCGGGCGAGGCCATCCCCGGCCTTCTCAACGACATCGTCGTCGCGCACGTTCTCAGGTCTGAGAATTTCGACGACCCCGCCGATCTCGCACGGCTCCCAGCGGTGAGCCGTGCGATGTGCGACGCGGTGGCGGCGACGGGGCTTACGTTTGAAGAGCTTGGTGAGGATACATCCGTGGATCTCGGATGTTTAAGCGCGTTGAGGCGCCGGCAACGGCGAGGTCTCCTGTCCCGTGAAGAATACCTTTGTAAGGCAGCGGCGAGGAGCGGACAGCTCGAAGAGTTGAAGGTGCTGCGCGCAGACGGCTGCCCGTGGAGCGATTGGACGTGCTGGGGGGCGGCAGATGGTGGGCACCTCGAGGTGCTGCAGTGGTTGCGCGCGAAAAGCTGCCCGTGGGACGAGAGGACGTGCGCGTGGGCGGCAAGGGGCGGGCATTTGGAGGTGCTGCAGTGGGCGCGCGCGAACGGATGCCCGTGGGACGAGAGGACGTGCGCGTGGGCGGCGGATAGCGGGTATCTCGAGGTGCTTCAGTGGGCGCGCGCGAACGGCTGTCCGTGGGTCGCATACACGTTTCGTATGGCGGCGTATGGCAAGCAAACACCTCGAAATGATGCATTGGTTGCGCGCGAACGGGTGCCCACAGTCATGAGAATAGAACTAGAACTCCGATGACCCTCATGTCTCCAAGTACGAAAGCACTACTATGAAACGTCCGAGTTGTTGAGATGGTGTCTCCTTTTGCATTAGTATCAGTTCCCAGGTTCATTCTCTGTCACCCCACTACCCCACCACGCCCCCCCCCCCCCGCCGCGTCCCGACCCACTCCGAGAACCTCCCCAGCTTCGGCCCCATCCACCCCGCCCCGAGGACAACTAACGGGAACAGCAAGGTGCTTACCCACGACGCCAGGGCTAAGGACCCGGCGGCTTTCCCCGCGGAGGTCGCGGTCGCTGCGGTCCCGCCGACGCCGACGAACGATTTCAAATCGACCCCGTACCGCAGCGCTACGTAAATGGCCCCGATGCTCACCGGACCAATAACGTTCTTAGCAGCCATGTACGCCAAGCCGTACTGGTCCGTCATCTTCCTCGCGTTCTTGGCGAACTGTTTGGCGGACTTGGAAGGGCTTTGCTTATTTTTCTCGTTTTCTGCGCTCGCCGTGTCTACTCGAGTGGGGAAACCGCTTCTCAAAACCCGCAAAAGCCGTTCCCCCGCGTCTAAAATAGGACCCACTCTGACCTGCGCCAGCGGTGGCCAAACCTTCGCCATCTTCGCCGCGACGATTGCGTCGAAGGCTAACCGCGGCGCGCGTATGGATTTCGAAAGCGCGTAGGCGAGCGCGAAATCGCCGTCGACCGGGATTTTTAAAGTCACGATGGCGCAAAGCAAAAGCAAAGCGCTTCCCATGTCCACCAACAGGAACGAAAGCAACACGTACACGGGGTGGTCACGGAGTGCTTTGTTCAGGAAAAGTACCCACCAAGGCTGGGGTGGGGATGGGTTTGCTGAGTCTGCTGGTTTTGTTTCTTCGGCAAGTGTTTTTTCGCAATCCTCAAAAGCATGCACGGTTTCAGCCACCATCTGTCGTCGTCCCGTCGCCAGCACGCCGTCGTGTGCCTCGTGTGCGTCGTGTTCGTCGAACGAAACGAGTGGATGACCTGCGTCCACCACAGCGTTTGGTGGTGACATGCGTGACCTGCGCCGTGCTGCAACGTTTTGGAACGTAACAGTGTGCGTGACGTGCGGCGCGTCGTCTCGAGTACCACGCACACGAGATGACGACGACGCGCTGGGATTCGTCGTGTTGTGGAGATTCGCGGCGCGCCACCGCACGAGGCGTACGCGACACCTCTTGGTGTCGCCGAGGGATGGCGTCGCGAAGGACGCGCGCGCGGCACACGCGACCATGACGGCCATCGCGGGGTGATGTGCGAGCCGCGGCTCGGAGTGACGTGACCGTCCCGCGTGGCCTTCAAAAGTATTTCCGTGGCCCACAAACGTGGACGCCGACGCGAGGACGCGTTGATGCTCACGTGGCTGCTCGCGCGCTTTTATCTGGACGGATATTCGCACCAAGGCCAATCGAGGCGGCACTTTCGGTTGGCACGTCGCGCCGGTTGGCCAATTCCCGTCGTCACGACGCGTTTCGCGATGAGCGGCGGGTATTTCACCACCGACCGCGCGCGCAAGTACGGCTGGGGTGTCCCGCGCTTGCTGCTGCTCACGGTGTGCGCGTTCGAGCTGGTGCCGCGTTGGTTTCTAAACGCGTCGTCCGATGAACACGATTTTCGTTTGACGGGCGGCGCGTTCGGAGGTACCCGAGGCGTGCAGTTGCCCCCCAGCCAGCCCCTGAGCCTGGCGCCTTACCTCCACTCCATGCGCTGGGTAGGCCACGCGTACATGGGCTGCATCGGGGCTGGGGTTAACGTCCAGGTGTTGGGTTTCCTTGGCAATCTTGCAGTGTTACTCGCGGCCGCCGCCTTTTGCGTGCGCGACACTTTCCACGACCTCTCAATCGTGATTTACTTAGCCAAAACCTTCAGCGGCGATTTCCTGGCGGGGAAGCTTGACACTGTCGAGTGGCGCCTTGTGCTGTTCTGGACGTTCGGAGTGTTAGGGCCGGCTGCGTTTCTGTTAGCGGGGCGTCCTACCGGGGATAACGTGGATGGAGTAGTCGGTCTCGACCTTTCGCAATCGATAACCGCCTTCGCGCCGTACAAACGAATTTTGCCACTTCTGTTTCTGATTCAAACGGTTTGCGAATTCGGCGACGCCCGGTTGGAGCACCACCCTCTTGTTGGGAAGTTCTTCAGGCACAGGTACGGGTTCGAGGCGTTCACGGCAGGGGTGCTGACGCTGTTGCCCGGGGGCATCACGGCTCAGGAGTTAAAAGTCGTACAAATAGACCTCGTGATTTGTCTTTTTTACCGCGTCGGCAACTTGGCGATTATTTTGCACAAGAGCGGCTTTTACAAAAACTGCGCCGCGAAGGCGGAGATGGTAACGCGCAAGCTTCTGTTCAAAATATTCGGCGTGTGTTCGGGGCAGAACTTAATAAACGTCACGGACATCGACACCGCGATCGCGGTTTTAAAGGCGTCTGCGGTGAAAGGCGACGGGCTGGAGCGACACGTCGCGAGCCCGGCGTGGCGTCCGTTGATTTCCCTGGAGAGCATTGACGGCGAGTTGTACGAAAACATGGTCCGGGACTTTCACGAGTTAGTCAAACACCTGCCTCCGCCAGGGTTGGTGTCGGTGCTGGCGGAGGCGAGGGTCGCGGAGATGCTGAAAGTCAGCGCTGGCGTTGAGGACGGTAAGAAGGACAGTAAGAAGGACGGTAAGACGGACGGTAAGACGGACGATAAGACGGACAGTAAGACGGACGGTAACACTCAAAGCGCGACGGACAAGTCACGAGCCGACGCGAACGTCACGCTTTCCGAGCTTTCCGTTTCCGTGACCGCGGACGGAAAAGGAAACGACGGCGCGATCGACGCGCACGCGATTTGCCGCCTCAGCTTGGCGGTTTTCGTGGAGTACGTATTCGCGCGTAAATGGGAGCCGGTGTTCGAGGTGCTCGTGCTTGCGAGCTGGGAGTGGCGCCGGGAGATCGCGGCGAAGGGCGTGGCGGACGCGGAGATAAAAAAGAAAGCCGTGGAGTTGGTGGTGAATGATTTGCTACGGAACTGTGACAAGTTGTGGGAGATTCACGGCGAGGACTGGCAAGAACCGAGGTACTACAGCCTCATCATGCAGCCGTTTTTGATTTCGCCCGCAATCAACGTTGGTGACGTGGCCGTTTCTTTGAAACGAAACCCGCACCTGAAACTAGAACACGCCATGCGCGCGTCGCACCCGTTTCCGATATTCGAGCGGTTTGTTGACGAGGACGTTTTTATCGGTTCAGGGTTAAAAAAGAAACTGGCGGTGCGGAAAAACACGCAGGTCATAATGTTCACGTCCGACTTTTGCGGGTCGGCCATTCCCTGGCCCGTGTTCGGAGCGGGGCCGCGGATGTGCGCGGGCACGGGAATGGCGCTGGGTGTGCTGCGAGCGGTCGCAACTGGGTTTCAAAACACGGACCGCTTCGAGCCGGAACGCGGACACAAATACTCGGGCCGGCACAACGACGGCGTCGCGTCGTTCACAGAACTTGCGTACTTTGTGAAAACCGTGGTGCCCATCGTGCTTGGGTTGGGACACAAAAAAGGCAAGGCGTGTGATGTGGAATCTGCGGCGAGGGCGGCGCTCGGGCCGGAGTGGGGGGTGACGGCGCGGGGAGAGGTACAATAGATAGGCGATGTAAAACAGGAAAAGTATAAGACCATCGACCGGCGACTTTGTGACTTTACTTTCTTTCCTTCACCGCGGAGCGCGGACCTCGAAAAACAAGCATCAATGTCAAATAGAGTCCCATTCCGCCTCGCGCAGGTGGGTGCCTCCACCTCGCGATGGAGTTTGTGAACTTTGAAGGTTTGCGTCTTGACGGCCGTCGTCCGAAAGAAACCCGGCGTATGCGTTGCGTGATGACCGTGTTACCCGCGGCGGACGGCAGCGCGACGTTCGAGGCTGGGAACACCAAGGTTTTGGCGGCTGCGTACGGCCCACGGGAGGCGCCGCTAAGGAGCGACGCGTTGCACGACCGGTGCGTGGTGAAGGTGGAGTTCTCGCAAGCCGCGTTTTCCAGCGACCAGCGCAGACGAAGGGGCAAGGGGGACCGTCGGAGCTTGGAGCTCGGCCGGGTCATCACGCGCGCGCTTGAAACATGCATCATGACCGAGTTGATGCCTCGGTCGCAGATCGATATCAACGTGGTTGTTTTGCAAAGCGACGGCGGGGTCCGGGCGGCGGCGATGAACGCGTGCGTTTTGGCGTTGGCGGACGCGGGGGTGCCGTTGCGGGACACCATGGCGAGCTGCAGCGCGGGGTATTTAGACGGGACCTGTATTTTGGACATCAACCACCTGGAAGAGAGCGGCGGGGGGCCGGAGATTCACGTCGCGAGTTTAGTGAATTTGGACAAAATCGTGTTAGTGCAGAGCGATCACAAATGCGCAATCGACGTGTTCGAACCCACGCACGCGCTGGCGCTAGAGGGGTGCAAGGTAGTGGCGCTCGTGATGCGGGAGGCGATGCTACGGCGAACCAAAGATCTCGCCGCGACGAGAGCGGCGGAGAGGTTGTAGGAGGTAGGTTTAGTTAAAGGGTTGAGAGTTCACTAATAGGCGTGTTCACTAATAGGGTCGTGGGTCTCTGAAAATTTACACTCGGTTACCTATTTCGCTCCCACGCCGTCGCGACGCAATACCCCGCCCCCGCGGCTAGGGACAACGCTGTTATCCATGACAATAAGCTGAGGCTGACGCCCCCATCGGCCCCGTCCCCCCGGTGGTCCATTCCGTATCGATTTCCATTTTTACCCAGCCGCGCTTTCGTCGTCGCCGACTCGCTTTTCAACGCTCTCACGTTTTCCTCGAGCGCGAAAACAACGGCGCGCGTTTCCGCCGCGGTTTTTTTTAATAATGAAAGGTCCCTCATCACACTCGAAATGAACCACCCATCGCGGTACTTGTCATCTACACGCGGCGTGGGGGTGGGTGTGGTGGCCTGGGGAGGTTCCGACACGTCAAGGTTGTTTTCGTGTCGCGCGGAAGTCCCGCGGGGCGGACTGTTATTTTTTTGAGCGACGTCTTTCGCCTCGCCAAACTCGTCGCGGGTCTTCAACGACCCGAGAGTCGTTAAGTCAAGACCCGGCACCGAACGTGCAGCCCCAGACCCCCCCGCATCGTCATCGGATGACGCGATCCCAATTCCACCTGACCAACCCGATCGAGCCGAAACCGCGGAGACGAACGAGCCGTTGCTTCGGCGCGACGCGGCGTCGTCGAAGTCGGAGTCGGAGCCGGAGTCGTCGGAGTCGGAGTTCTCGTCGCCGTCGCCGTCGGAGTTCTCGCTCACCCCAGAGCTGTGCGAATCGTAACTCTCGCGTGGTTGTCGCGTCTTGTCCGTTTCCTTGTCCGACACGCTCGGCACGCGTTCGTCATTCGGGGGCGGCCTGGGCAAACAGTCGGGGGAGGCGTCGCGATTGGTCGGATTGGCGAGCGTTTTGAACCGCGACGGCGCGCCGTTCAAAACGAACCCGGGCGTCGCCGGGTACTTCTTCTTTTTCTCGACACTGGCTGCGCACACGTTCTGAAGGTCGGGGGTGGTTGCGCGATTGATTTGTGTCTCGTCCGCCGCACCCGGGATCGATCCGCCGCGGTCCGGAAACGCACCCCGTTCCGTATCGAAGCCAAGGACTTTCAACCCCGGAAGCTCCACGAAGGTTTCGCCGTCGCAAAACGTCACGCCCACTTTTTCATCCACCCACTGCGTCCACTCACGGAACCCCGCGGTTGCCCTGTGTTCCATCATGCGCTCCACCACCGGCTGCAGCGCCCACGCGCCGGTCGCGCTGACCGTGATAACAGCGGTCATCAGTGTGCGTTCGGTGAAATCATGTGCGTCCACCACCGACGCGTACGTCACACGCACCTTGGTTTTGAACACAGAATTACCTTGAGTCGTTGTCTCATCAGCAACAGCTCCCTTGTCGGCGCCATTCCGTTTCGAATCCACAATCACGTCCGACGTCACGGCGACGTCCCCGGTGTTTGCATCCACGGACAAGGTTTGCGTTTCCACGAACGCGAATCCCGTGCCTGGCGTCGTCTTGCTTGGCGTGCCTGTCGTACCTTGCGTCGTCTTGCTTGTCGACGTCACCTTCGCGGACGTCACGCTCGGACCGGACAGCAAGCGCGCGATGACGGATGGCAAATCCATCGGTTTTCGGAACCGTACCACTCGCGAGGCTCGAATCGTGTTCGCGGTGTGGTCTGTCTCGTCGTCCAGAAGATCACTCACCCCCCTCCACGGCGAAACGGACACGTCACCGTCCCCGCCGCACTCAAAGTGGAACGACTTGAACATCTCGCCGTCATCGCCGTACACTGTCCGTAAAAACGTGTGCAATGGCACGTCGAACGTCGTGCCCATCTCGTACTCGCGCATCGGGGAAGACCGTAGGAAGACGCGATTACGCAAACCTGCCCGAATGTGTGCAATTCTTCCGCGCGCAAATGAATGGAAGGAGGCTTCCTTGGTAGGTGCACGTCAAGTGCCTCACTCGTGTGGTGACACGCGCGTATCCCCCCCCCCGCGCTCGCCGCAGACACACGCGCACTAATCGCGTCGCGTCGCGTCCGCACGCGCGTGGCACTGTGCCCCGCCGACAGAGCCGCATTGAGTTGAGATTATCGCCCTCGAAAATCGGTCCCGAAACACTCCGCTCCGAAAAGCGCCCCAACCCAGTTACGCAAGATTCAGAGCCCTCGGCGCCTGCGGTGGTTTTGGGGTTTAGGGATACGGCGGCTACCCCCCCTGATGGTTGAGCATCACCTCGCCCCTATCCGCGTCCGGGATGACCCCGGCAAGGACAACCCGGCGCCGTACCGCGAGCCCGTGGAGCTGGCGTGCTTTTCGAAATCTCGCGCACACGGCACGACTTACGACAAATCCATGCTGAAGCAGTACCTAAGGCCTTCCGTGCCTTTCGACCTGTCAGTTGGCTATAGCACGTTCGTGGACCGGGACCGGGGCGTCCAACGGCCCGCACTGTTGGACCCGATTTTCGGTGCCCTGCGTCACGCGAACGTCCTGGAGAAGGAACTCGCGTGTGCCGATGTTGTTACGTGGCGGGGCAATTTCGCGAAATTATTAGCAACGCCGTGGAACACCCGCGATCCGTGGCACATGGAGTGCGAGCGTGTGGATGGGGTTTTGGTGTTGAACGTGTTGGAGCCAACTCAGCTGTTGGAAAAAGAAAGAAAGAAAGACAAACAAGGACGCGAGGCCAAGATGTGCTACTGGGGGTTTTCCTTTGAAGAACGGTGCGTGGGCGGGGCCGGTGCGTACGGCGAACCGATCGACTGCGCGAACTGTTTCTGCGCCGTGGTCCGCGCTGGGGTGGGTGCGCACAGGCTAGTGTTGGGAGGCGAGGTGGACTGCTGGGACGGGGAGAAGCACGGCTTGGCCGGGTACGTGGAGTTAAAGACAACGCGGGTGATGGATACGCAGGGGCAGGTCAAAAACTTCGAGCGAGACAAGCTTTTGAAGTGGTGGGCGCAATCGTTCGCCGTCGGGGTGCGGCGCATACTGGTGGGGTTCCGGGACGATTCAGGACACGTCCAGAAGCTGCAGACCCTGGACACGCTGAAGCTACCGGGGTACGCGGCGAGGCACAACGGTACGGCCTCCTGGGCTTTCCCAAATCCAGACACGCTGTTTACCGCCCCCGCGTGACTGTTTACTGTTTACTACATACATCACAAGTGCACTGTTCGGCCCGATTACTCTGACTATGTACTCCTTCGGTTTACTACGAACATTACTCAAGATTGACACTTTTCTTCTCCACTCCCAAGGCGCTTGGGACCCGAAAACAGCGTTAAGGTTCGCCGATCGCGTGTTGACGGAACTCCGCGGCGTTCTCGAAGGGCTACCGGTTGGAACCCGGGTGCGTTTGGAGTACGACCCGAAGCGAACACGGGACGAAGTGAGGGTGGTTGTTGACGAATTGATTCCGGACTTCGTGCCGGCGGAAGCGCGGGGCGCGTTGGCGCGGGCCGCGGTGCTAAGAGCGGCGGGGGGAGGCGCCACCTCGAGCGGCGGGCGGAGCGGCAGCAAGTCGAGGGGGAGCGGCGGCGCGGGGAGCGTGGGGGGCGGCGGGCGGGTCATCGGGGGCGGCACCGCCGCTTCCGCGAAACGCGGCGTCGTTTTTCGGGAACCCGAGCCGCCCCGGGGGCACCGGGGTTGTAACCGCAGTGAGCGGTTTACCGTCACTGGTACCGGCGGTGGCCGGGGGCCCGCTGGGTACGGAAATGACGCGAAGAACGGGGTTTCCTTGGGCGGCCCGGGTTCCACACCTGGACGTGTCGGTCATGCCGGCGGCGACGGCAACCCGGGTGGCGACCCGTCGCCGAAAAAATCCGGGTCGCCCTCCGCGGCGCCTTTCTCCTTTGGACCGACCGATGCGGCGAGGCACGGAGGCGGCGCGCCGAACAACGCGACGCCTTCTTCGGCTACCGACAAAACGGCTCCCGTCGAGAGGTTCGTGCACTGGGGTGCGGGCGGGAGCACGGACTCCGGGGCTGGGACGGGCGGTGCGTCGCACTCGCACCACGAGCGGCGACGACGGCGACGACACGAACGAAGCCAAACCCCGGTTCCCGGAGTTACCCGGGGCGGCGGCGGCGGCGTTGACGAAAACGACGGTCTCAGGTTTGCGGAAAACCACGGCGCGCCGCCCGAGATCGCCCGCGACTACAGAACCGACCCCCGGGTTCCCGATGGAATCGCGGATCCCGATCGAATTGACCGTGACCGTCCCAGTGACCGGGACCGAGCACACGGCGTCGACAGGTCGAATCCTTCCAACGCAAACGATCGTTCTGGCGATTTAAATACCCACAAACAAGCGCGAACGTTCCGCCACCCGATCGTGGCCGGGCCCGGCGTGGGGGACCCGTTCGGTTTAGCCGCGAGTAAGCTGGCGTACGCGCGGTCGCTGGGGCCGACCGCGATGCGGTACTTGATGGGGTTCACACCGGGGCACACGGGGTTGCCGCTCCCGGGGGGGGACGAGCCTAAAGACGATGGAATCGATACGTCCGCGAAACGTCCAGGAATCGGCGGCGACGGCGTTTCTCGTGATTCTCTTGATTCAGCAGGGGGGCAATTAGTCGGGGCGGTGAAGCGGCAAACCAACACAGACCACGTCGTTTCGATGGGTAAGCACGACACCGACACAGACCAGGCCCGCGGCGGTTCGATTCCCGCGGTCCGCGACGAAACCGAAACCGACGCCTTCGACAAAGACGTTGGGCTTGACCCGCGTTTGTTCGCGTTTGACCCGTCGCGGCCGACAAAAGTTTCGAGCGGAACCCCGCCGCCGACCGTGTTTGGCGGTGCTGAGGGTAGCGAAGGCGACGGCCAGCAAAGCTCGTTTGTATCAGCTGGGAACGACCTGGAGGGCGGGACCGCGGTTGTGTCGCGCGCGCGACGTGGAGTGGGCTCCAGCCGCGTCGACGCCGACGTCGCCGGCTCGGACGCGGAGACCTCCGCGGGCGAGCCGGCGGGTCCCAACACCTCGCCGGGGGGTTCGCGAGGCGCGCGACTTCGGTGCGCCCCGGCGACGACCGCGACCTCCGTGAACGCCGCCGACGACGGGGAGGATGAAACGACCGCGAAGCGCGCGAGGCGGTAGACCAGTAGACCTTTAGATGGAGTTGTTGAAGGAGTGAAACGTTTCGGGGTCGTCTTTCGTTGAAAAAGCGTTTTCGGGGGTCAGGCACCGAAACGGCCGCGATCGGTGAGCGCCGAAACTGGACGATTAAAAAAGCGCGCCTCGCAAGGAGTGCCACATCGAGTGGCACAGCCCCTGGCCTCGTCTCCGCGTTCCGGGGCTGTTTCGCGCATCGTGCGTATCGCAGCGTTGAGAGTGCCGCTCCGCGCGATTTGTAGGGTGCGATGCACAAGCGCGCCAAGGCCACTGCTCGAAGGCAGCTGCTGACGTCGCCCCCGAAGAATGGGGCGGGGACTTTCGCGGGAGGATCGTTCGGACAGGAACCTCCCTCGTTCCTGTCACCCGTGTCATCTTGTGCTCGGAAGCTGCAGCTGCAGCGCTGGGGGGACTCGCCCAGGGTCTCTGGAGGTTTTGGGGCGGGTCATGTCGGTCAGAACGGGACGCACACCGCGTCGTCCACACCGGTAACACACACACCCGCGCTTTTCGGTTGTGGCACGGGCACCTTTCAAGCGCGTTCGCTGGAGCCGACACCCTTGCCCGGAGGGTACCACCCCGTACCCAACGCGAGACGAGATATCGACACGCAGCCGATTCGATCGGAACAAGGCTTGACCTTCGCGGAGATGCTCGCGGTGAACGCGAACGCCAACGCGGCGGGAGGTAGGATACCAGGATCTTGAGATTCAAACGATCTCGCGTTCGCTTTTCGATAAGACGAAAAGAAGGCGACAAATGACCGAATTTCGCCAACTGACCTCTCCCTCCTTCTTTCCACACTACGTAACAATCCCAGCTTCCTGTACCGTTTTCGGCAAGCGCAAAGCCGAGGCGATATTACACAACGGCCACACCGCACACCACCCGACGTCGCATTCGCGGTTCGTGACTCGGGAGGAACAACAATCGAACCCGCCGATGACGGCGCCGAACGATGGGAAACACGGGAAACCGTTCGGTTCGCGAAACTTCACGCGCGAAACCCAAAACGTCCCCCCCCCAAACTTGTTCAGCACCCAAAACTTGTCAGCGATGGTTCACATTCCCACGGAAAGGGAACGGAGCTACCGTACCGAGCCGGTGTACCGAGGAGGAGGACACTGCAGCGCGCGAAGTGACCAGGGTTCAGGGGGTACGACTCCCGAAAACGAAAACACAAAAAATGAAAATACCGACTGCGAAATCCCGCACCTCCCTGGCCTGGACGGCGTCCCCGCGATCGCCGGCTCCACGTTGAAGTCTTTGCTTTCCGGAAACGGCGTTTTCGAAACGCACGTTTTGGACGTGCGTTTCCCTCACGAGTTCCGTGCAGGACACGTGATTGGTTCCTCACTTTGCCCCGACCCAATCGCGGTGCAGAGGTACTTGATCGAGGCTTTGTGTTGTGGGAAATTGGGCGCCGGTCCTGTGGCAAAAAAAAAGCCGAATCGTCAAAAAGTCTTCGTGTTCGTCTGCGACCGCGGCGCCGACAAATCGCCCCAGATATGGAGACACGTGCGGTCGCTGGACCGCAAGACGCACATCGCCTCGTACCCTCACCTCTCCGTGCCCAACATGTTCGTCCTTGAGCGCGGTTTTGAATGTTTCGTCCAAACGCACCAAGGCTGGTGCACCGGGCCGGCGGTTCCGGCGAACGCGCCGTTGTTCGATGAGGAACGCGCGCGCGCGGCGAGTTGTTGGCGGGAATCCTGGCGAGTCGCGAGTCACGCGTCTGGGTTAACATTGGTGCCTGACAGCGAGTCAGTGCGACAGGTGAGTGCGATGCAGAAACGGGAACAAAGGCGGGTGGAGGAGTGGTGGGGGGACGAAGCGGAGATGCGGGAGTAGAGAGTTTGCATTGCACTCGTGAGAATCATCTGCTTCATTTTTTCGAGTGTCAAGCAATGAAGATTTTGTCGTCCCGAAGATGACCAACTGTCGCCTCAGTAGACGTCGTGGTCACAACACTATGTGTCTTTGCTGGCCGCCTTGGTGCTGCGGCGCGTGTTTCGGGTGGCGTGGGGTGAACAGCATCGGGCCTCCTTTGGATACGGAGGCGATCGCGAGGCGCAGGGAACGACGCGCGCGTTCCGGGTTGTGCTGGTCCGCGAAACCTGTCTCGCAGACGATGGAGACTCGCACGGGCGGAGGCGGGACGGTTGAGATGGTGGGCGATGTGACCGCTACCGCTTCAGGAGATGTGAGTGTGGTTTGCGGTAGCACAGCATCCATCGAGTCGACTCACGGAAAGGACACGAGTGTAGCGCCGCGCGATGGGAACCACCACCGTACCTCCGTTCGGGGGATTCGGGACAAAGGGAAGCTCACAGTTACGATACCCGACGTCGACCCCGCGGGGGACGAAAACATGATCCCGTTCGCGCCCCTGAAGCCCGGGGTGTTCGACAGCCGAGACCTGCGGTCCCCGAACGCACCGCCGAGGTACGGCATGGGGCCGCACACAATTGAAAAGCTCAAGCAACCGAAGCGAAGCGCTCCGGCGCGCGCGGCGACATCCAGAGTCTAAAAAGCGTATGTTTATCACATGTTCGTATTTACCTCACGTCGATCGATCCCACGTCTTGGCTATACCCTACGCAAACCCTACCCCTAAACCCTAAAGCCCCGTGACCCTTCCCCAGACCCGCCGCACTTGTTTCGCGCTGAACGATTTCGACCCCACCGACGCGTTCGTTTCCCAGTCGTACGGCGCGTACTTGATTGCGACGGCGCCGCCGTTTTCGTTCGCCACGAATTCGTTCATGCGTTTTTGTTTTTCGCTTCCGGGAGGACACCACCGCGCGAGTTTCCGCACGAGCTCCAAATCGTCCCCGAAATCCTTTTTGTACCAGTAAAACAGCCGCGACAGACGAACCGTAAGGTGTCCGTATTTTTTGTTCCAGTTCTCGACGAAAACGTGGTCGTCGCCTTCGCAAAACGCGCGCGCGGCGGTTGTCAACTCGGTTAACAAGTCACCGCCGGTGAACCTCGAAATCGGAGGACAGCCCCGCGCCCCGCAGTTCAGCGCGAAGTGAACGCGACACTCGACGGGTTTCGTTTTACCAGGGGTGTTAATGCCGACTTGGCTCCAGTCCACCACGTTCACTCGTCTCGCGTCGCGTTCGCCGAAATACGGTACGTTCCCCGCGTTTCCCCGCAGCAACCCGTGCTCCAAGTCGTCCAGGCTGTAAAACCCGTCGCGGAAGGTGACGCCGGTTTCTTTGAAGTACGCGGCGCGTGTCCAGACCGAAGTACTCACCCCAACCGTGGTCTGCGCCACCAACACGGTCAGGTTGTAGACGTTTATGATAAACGCGGCGAGCGTTGCGTGGCCGTTTTTTCCCGCTTTTATCTCCGTCAACGAAACGTTTTGCGTTTCCGAAAACCAGTCCAGAAACGCGACGAAATCGGGATCTTGGCGGAGGGTGTTTCGATTAATGCGGCCATCAAGCACATTGCTGTGTCTGTCTTCCAGCATGGACATTACGCGCTGCGCGGCAGAGACCAGGGAGGAATGGTCGATGACGCGCTTTATCTCGGTACCGCGGGGCGCCGTTTTCCCCAAAGAGCCCGCCACCGAATTCGGGCGCAAATCGCGAAACGAATTCACGCTTCCCGGATCGACATCCGGTTGCAGGCGGTACAAGTAGGTTTGTGAAAACGTTGTTGGGTTGTTTTCCGACTTTTTACCCCTCGTGTGTTCCCTCGTATCAGCCCTCGTATCACCTCGGGTGGTATCCCTTGACCCGTGCGGTACCCTTCGCAGGGTACCGGAGACGAGCAAACGAACGCACTCCCCGGTGATTTGATTTTCTTGGCGTAAATCGTTTTTCTCAATCCCGCGCGCCGCGCTTTGAATCGCGCGCCACAAATGCGACCCGCGGAAACACCGTCCGTGGACAACGAAACCCTCCCCCCGGTCTGCGATTTTACCACGCAGCGCGGTGCGTAACCAACGAATCGCGCCGAGGTGGTCGTAGGTTCGATCCCCTATGATCAGCGACGGGTTTTTTTTTTCTTTTTCGTTTTCGTCCGCGGTTTCGTGGAGTTTCAACAGATCCGAAATCGAAATCGAGGGAGTCGTGGTCGCGCCCCTCGTCACGTCCTCCAGTCGAAGCCGTACGTCGCTCGGGTCGCTGTGTTGTAACGCGTTGTTCGTGTCGGAATCGAACCTCCCTGGGTCCACCGCAATCAACGCGTTTAGTTCGTCGTTGCCGCCGAGGTGCGTATCGTTGACGAAGATCTGAGGCACCGTCGACTTTTGCGTAAGCGACGTCATGTCCGCGAGGCGCGCTGGGTAATCCGAAAGAGAAACCTCGGCGTATCCGAAACCGCGAGCGGTGAGACTCGCCTTCGCGCGGCGGCAGTGGCCGCACGACGCGCGGGTGAATATCGTGATGCGACCCATCGCGCGAGCTTCTCCTGGCACGCGCCTTCAAAAGTGCCCGATGTCAACTTCGTTCGTTCAGTTTTTGCTGCTCAATCGAAAACTTAGAAATACAGTCAGACCGTATACGCGCGTCATTCCATCGCGCACCCGTCGCTTCGCCCCCCGCCTGTGATGCCCAAGCCGCGCCCCATCACCGTCGTGCGCAACTTCGGCGGCAAGCGCCTCGCGGAGAACGCGGTCCCGACCAGCTGCGTGGACTGGTCTAAATGGGAGTGCGACCCTTCTCCGAAGTTCGCGGGGCGGAAACCGACGCGCGGGTTCGCCTGGGGCGCGGCTTTCCCGTGGCACTTCGACAAGGAGGAGAAGGCGTTCGTGGTGCAAGGTAGTGCGACGCTGATTCCGGACGACACGGCGGCGCACGGAGGCGCGGTGACCATCGGCCCGCGCGACATGGTGACGTTCCCAAGAGGATGGAAAGGACAGTGGCAGGTGGATGAGAAGATTGTTAAGTATTACGCCTTTTTCGACGGCAAAGGGCTGCGGGTGGACGAGGCCAGCGACGACGACGACGAGGATGGGTGGGGGGAGGGGGCGGAGGATGGGGAGAAGGCGGATGTGACGAATGAGGAGACAGCATTGAAGCGCGACGCTGAGGAGAGGGAGGTGGGGACGGGCCAGAAGGCCAAAAGAGGCAAAAAATAGAGATCCGGCAGGAACTAGCTTTTGATCGAACACACGTCGCTCGACGTCGTACGAGTGGGGTCATTTTCAACGGTCCATCACCCAGTTGACCCCCGAGGAGGTGTCCTTTCAGCGTGCCAAGTGATTTTTCGTGCTGAGTTGTCGCCTGTGCAGGCCTGCGTTGTCTGCAGTTTTCGGGATCGTCGTGGTGCATCGCAACGACATTGGCGCGGCGCACCGCGGGTGACCACCACGGTTCGGAGTCATCCAAATATCCACGATGTACTTCCAAGGCGGCGGCTCGATTCGCTTCGCGGCTGGGTTCATCGCGGGTTTGCTGTTACGCGAAACCGCGACACGTAAAACAAGGAGGCCGCCTCGATCGGTACTGGTGCCCGCGAACAAAAACGACGACGGGCAGATGATCTTGGTCCGGCAGTTACAGCCGGGGGACTGGGACAAAGGGTTTTTGGATTTGCTAGGGCAGCTCACGACGGTGGGGGACGTCACGAAGGAAACGTTCCTCGCCAGGCTCACCGAAATCAAGGGCGGCCCCGAGTTCGTGTTCGTGGTGGAGGAGCACGGCGTTTTGTTGGCGAGTGGGACGGTTGTGTTGGAACGCAAGTTCGCGCGAGACGCCGGGATGTGCGCGCACATCGAGGACGTGGTGGTGGACGTGAGTTGCCGAGGCCGCGGGATGGGTTTGGTCGTAATAACCGCGCTGATGAAAGTGGCGGAGCGCATGGGGTGTTATAAAGTGATTCTAGACTGCGCCGAGGCGAACCAGGGGTTCTACGTGAAGTGCGGGTTGGCGCGAAAAGAGTGTCAGATGGTCAAGTATTTCAAGGATTGATGATGAGACTGCGCGGGTTGTGAGGGAATCAATTGCGATTGTAGTCTATGTAATAAAACGAATACAAGGAACAATGACAGGTACCTGCTAAGTAGGTCTTCACGTCGGCGTGAACGTCTCCGCGATGGCTTTGGCGCCTGAAATGGACCACGTTTGCGACTGATCGACGATTAACCCGCTTGTTGCATCCAATGTGTACGTGGTGTGAAACGCGTACGGGTCGACCCTCGGGTGCCACGGGAATTTCAGGTACCCTTGTAACGTGCCGTCCGTCTCGATCGTGTTGGGTCCGGTTATTTCTATTTTTAACAGCTCAACGAACGAATCGCTTGGGTCGAACAACAACCCCAGGGCGGTGAGGTACCGCGACAAACCGGTCACGTCGTTCGTGGGGTCTTGGAAACGACACCGGTCGCTGAAAATCTCCCGGGTCAAGTTACCGGTCACGAAGTACTGCCCTTGCACCAGGTCGTCCTTCAGAATGGCCGCGATTTCGGTGGAGGTTAACCCGGTTCGCTTGGCCCCGCCCACGGGCTTCACCGCGCCCAGCGGCGCGAGGGGGAGGGCGAGGGCGGACCCGTTTCCCAAAGATGGCAACACGGCACCCCCCACGACGCCAAGCAAAACGCCCAACGACGCTCTTCGCCCCAGCGTCGACACGGGCTTTGGCGTGGCAGGACCCCGGCGTTTTTCCAAATCACTTCGTCTCGCGTAGGAGCGTGGAGCATGTCGGGACACGGAAACGCACGACATCGGTGAGAGCAGCGAGTGCGCGTGGCTCACTGGGGCGTGAAATCAATCGACGTGTCCAAAGTTGAAGCGTGAAAGTGGCGTCGTCCAGTCTGCCAGTCTAGTTTTTAGGGTTAATGTTTGCCCTCTCCCGCCGCACACATTGCGAGGCGGGTCGCGGTCCGGTGGGAGTCACCGGCGCGACATGGCGGACAGACGCCACCCTCACGACGTCCGCCGAGGATACGGCGGACCCGGCGGGTACGATCGCCGTCGTCAGGTACGTTCGTTCACGTTTCCCGCGCGTGGGTAAATTTCGCACCCAGATTCAGATTACGTGTAGTCTCCACGAATCGCGTGGCCTCCAGGAGCCCGTCCATTCCCTGACCGACCGAATCACACCCCCCCCCCTCATCACAGGATGACCGCCGCGACGGGTACGACAACCGGGGACCTCCCGGTGTGAACACCTCCGGTGGTCTTGGTGGGCCGGGTGGCGACCGAAGGTACGATCAACAATACGACAACCAAGGCCAAGGCCAAGGCGGGTACCGCGGCCCGAACGATCGCGGCCCTCCCACCGGCGGGCGCGGCGGCGGGGGTTGGGGCAACCGGGGGCAACAAGGTGGCTTCGATCCGAACGCGGGAAACCCCGCGGTGCACAACCGCCCGTCCATGATGCACGGCGGCGGGTACAACAACCGGCCTTCCATGATGCACGGCGGAGGCGGAGGTGGAGGGTTCAACAAGGCGTCACGGCCGAGTTTGTTGGCCAGTAGCGGACGGCAACAAGGAGGACGGCCCGAGTTCCAAGACGCGACCTTCGACGAAGGCGAGGTGGGCGAGATCGGGGGGTACGGCGCGGAGGACCGGTCGCGCGAGGCGGCGGACGACCGGTCGCGCGAGCCCTGGGACACTAGCAACGAGCGAGGGCCGAACGCGAACGCAGAAAGAGGGTCCAGTGGTCGCGGCGGTTGGGGTCAAAGGCTGGAGTCTTCATCGCGAGTTGGCATCGCGAATCTGGAAGAGGACGGCGAGCTTCCCACGCGCGGCGGCCGGTCGGAAGCCGACGGCGGCGCTCCTCGCGTCCGCGCGCGACCGGTGGACCCGGTAAGTATTTCCCATTTAACACATTCCGCCGACTGATTGCCCACGCAAGACTGACTTTTCTTTTTACAATCTCAGCCCCTCCCGCGGGGCGCGCCGCCCGAATCCGCGCGACGCGACGCTTCGGTGGGGAAAAAATCACGCGACGTTCTGAATTTCGTAGCAACGGAACCGACTCCGATTGCGAAACCGCTTGCGAGGCACCTCAGCGCCCCGGTCGCGCCCGACGTTACTGATAAGGAAGAAAGAGATACCGAAAAACAAGACGTTGCGCCCAAGCGCAAAAAGCTGGGATGGGGCCAAGGGTTGAACCGAAGCAAATCCACGGGCGCCGCGCTTGAAACCGGTTCCCCGGCGTATCCCGAGCGCCTCCCCTCCGTGCCCCTTCCAGTCGGGGACGACCGGAAGGGGCACGACCGCCACGACACGCGCACCCCCCCGTTACTCACCGCGAACAACGCCAACCCGTTCGGGGACGACCCGGAGGTTTCCCGCGAAGCGCCTTCCACCGGGTTCGGCGGCGCCAGTACCCAAAGTCACCGCGACCACCACCTGGCGCCCGAGCCGAGCCCGAGATCCCGGGGCCCTTCCGACCCCGTCGCGCGCGCCGCGCTCGTGGCGGTGAGTAAAGCCAGTGTCGCCGCTAGGCGGGAGATGCTCGTGTTCTCTGAAAAGCAAAAGGAAACAATTTTACGCGCAATGGAGCTCACGGACAGTTCCATTGTTTCCCTGGAGCGCGAAATCGCCGCGATGGACGACACCACCGAAAACGATCGGGAACAGGTTGAGGAACAGCGTACGCACCAGGAAGCGCGGTTGCGACGGGAGCTGGAGGGGGTGAAGGGCAACGTAGAACGAGCCGAGAAGGCGAGCCGGCGCGCGGAGTTTCTCGCGGCGGAAACGGCGGCGGAGGCGGAGGAGCTTCGGCGGAAAGCCGGGCTGATTGACGCGGAGACTCGTGAGAAGGAAAAGAAAGACGGCGCGAAGAGTTTGATGAAAAGTTCCAAGGAAAAAGAGCTCGTCGCTGCCAAGGCGAGCGCGCGGGCGGTGCAGCGCATGCTCGCTGGCCGGGAACCGAGGGTCGTTCTGGTGGAACGCGTGCGCGCGCGCAACGAACAACTCGCCACGAAATCCCACCTCGCGCTGAAACTTGACAAAGGGTTTCCCTTGCCGCACGAGGTTGTTAAAGTTTCCGTCGCGGAAACCGCGCGGAAAAACTGGGAAACCGAGTCGAACGACGCGTACCGGGCATCCGTCCGTGTGGCGGTGACCCAAGTTTTACGGGAAAGACGCGAAGCGACCAGAGACAAAGCCCTGAACCTCGCCGTGACGTACATGAAGCGGCGGGAACAGTGGCGTCTTCACATGAAGCGCGTGGACTTGGCGACGTACGAAAAGGAGATGGGGGTGAAACCGGGGGGGAAGATCCCGGCCCCGGGTTTGAACCGCGGGTCGAGCCGAGGTGCTCTTCCCGGTTTGGGCGGCTCCCGGGGCAGTTTCGGCGGGGCCGCGCGCTCGGAGTACGAAGAACTACAGATGATTCACGAGTTGCAGCAGCGCGAGCGGCTGAAAACGTTAGTCAAGCTGCCTTCACAGATTCTGGATCTGGAAGAAAAAAGAGTCGCCGCGTTTACGCGCAACGTAAACGCCCTGGTGGAGGACCCGAAAGCGGAAGCGGAGTTGGCGAAACTCACGCGGCCGTGGCTGGAGTGGGAGAAGAAGATCTTCCACGAAAAGTTCGCGAGCTACGGGAAGAACTTCAAGCGCATCGCGACGTTTATCGACGGCCGAGTGACCTCCGATTGCGTGGTGTATTACTGTGCGTTTGCGTTTCACGAAATCCCGCCTTCCTGTTTGCCGGTTGGGGAGCCCGTAGCTACGTAACACACATTCTCTTACAAGACTGACACTTTTTTTGGAAACAATCACAGACCAAAAGCAGAAAACGGAGGACGGGTTCAAGGGCCGCCGCCGCGCGCAGGCGAAGAAACGCAAAGCGTACGCCGAAGCGAAGCGCATGACCGGCGGGACGTGGAGCGGCCCGGGGGGGGGTTCCGTGATGTCCGCCGCGGCGCTTGCGAAACTTTCGCGGGAGCGGGAGCAAGAGTTAAGGGGCGCGGAGGAGGAGCGCAAGAACCGAAGCGCCGAGGCGCGTCTTGAGCGCGCCGCGGCGGCGGCGGGGGAGAAGAAAAAGGCAAAGGAGAAAGCGGCGCGGGAAAAGAAGAAGCGGGAAAAGGCGGAGGCGAAGGCAGCAGAGGCGTTGGCAAGGGAGGCTGAGAAGGCGGCTGCAGAGACGAAGAGCGAGGAGAAGTCGGTGAAGAAGGAAAAGGGGGTTAAAAGGAAGGTTGGTGGCGCCAAGGCGAAGAGCGGGAAGGACAAGCCGGGCGTGGACGAGTACGACGACGGCGAGGTCGAGGAGAAAAACGCTTCCGTCTCCGTCGCCGCCGACGCGGCGGTTGCGGCGGCGGCGGCGTACCAGCAAGCCGCCGCTGCTGCTGCCGCGGTGGCTGCTGCGAACCCGGCGATCGCGGCGGCGATGCGTGACCCGCCAATCGCGGCGGAGGCGGCGGTGCGCATGGCGACCGCGAGCGACCTGGCGACGGTGGCGATCGCGGCGCGCATGACGGCGGGTGGGCAGGCGGCGCAAATGGCGGCGCTCGCGGCGGCGGGCGGCGCGCCTCCGCTCGTCGGCGCCGACGCACCAGCACCAGCCGTACCCACAGGCACGAAACGCAAAGCCGAGGACCCCCCAGCCGTCGAACCCAAGCAAAAGGGCAAGGGGAAGAAAGCTGCGAAGACGGCCAAGCTTCCGGACGACGCGTCGCTGAAGTGGGGCCAAGGCGTGGAGGAAAAGTGATGGTATTTTTTAATTTTTTTAATCGAACGTCGAACAACGTCGAACAACGACAAAATAATACGAACCAAACCCGTGCGACCCTTACCCGCTACCCTAAACCCACGCACCCGGCATGGTCACTCGAACGGCGACCGGCCGCTTTTCCGTCGCTTCCCGAGTTTCTTTCCCTTGCCCAAAAACCCCTCCACGTCGGCCACGCCCGCGATGCCGGCGGTGGTTTTACCTTTTTCGTTTTTATCATCCGCAGCGCAAACCCCTTCCCTCGGCGCGTCCCCGAACTCGGGGTGTTTCGGAGGCATGGGTTCGTTTATTTTATCTAACCGCCGAAACGTCCTCGTGTCCATCCTGTCCACGTAAAGCACGCCGTTCAGGTGGTCCATCTCGTGCTGCGCTATGCGGGCTTGCCATCCTTTCGCGACGAAGTCGACTTTCTTCCCGTCCCCGCCGAAACCGGTGACCCGCACTTCCAGGTACCGCCGCACTAACCCGCGGTAGCCTTGTACGGACAAACAGCCTTCGAAAAATGCCGCTGACAAATTGCTCATCGGAGTGACCACCGGGTTTATCACCACTTTCTCGTGAAACGGCGTGCGGTCGCGCTCGCGCAGCGCATCGGGAGACACGTCGCTCATGCCTTCTTCGTTGTCCATCATCACAAAAATACGACACGGCACCCCGATTTGCGTCGCCGCCAAACCCACCCCGCGGCCACGGCAAATCGTGAGCATCTCCTGAACAAGCTCCTGGATCTTCGCGGAGTCGATGTCGCTGAGAGGGACCTCTAACGCGATATCTCGCAGGCACGGCGTGCCCGCTTGCACGATCTCTTTCTGCCCTTTCGCCACGTTGATCAGCTTGCCAAACGCGTTTTGGCTCTTCTCAACCCAGGTGCCGTCCTTCTGGCTCTCGCCATACGCACAGCTGATGTGTCGTATGCGACGAATGTGACGTCGCCGGGGTGCGTTGCGGTGAAACGCACCCGTCACAGGGGTGCGCGACGCGGCGAAGCTCGCCATGGTGTCGAGGGGTGTCGACGGTACATTGAAGTTTTTTTTGCCCGCCTTTTCCCGAAGAAAGGACGCGACGATCAAGAAATCGGACGACGATTTCCCGTCGTCAAGCCGCGTGCGTTCGACGCGCCACTTCTCATCGGCACCGCCCCTAGCTAGCAGCGGTTCGAAAACCTGCGGGAGCACAAGGCTCTTCGCGTGGTTTCGCACCCCGAAGCGCGTGTTTGTTTTCGCGCACGTCGCGTCGAGATATCCCTCGCGTGTGTCGCGGACCGGTGGAGTCCGAGGTCGCAATCAACGCGCGATCTAGGTTGGAAAAGGGAAAGGTGTCATTTTTTGCCGTGGAGAGTGGAGGGATCGAGTGGCCTGCGGACCGCGTGGCGACGAATAGACACCGTGCTTAGACGTTCTTGAACGTTCGTGATCCACCAAACGACCACACTCCGTACGTAACGCGTACATCTGACACAAACTGGTCCGACATCTCACGAAAGCCGACACACCGATTCTCGAATCCCGCGAATCCGACGCGCCTCCCTTTCGTTGTCCTCGACTCTCCAGTCTGATTTTTTTTCAGCCTGAAAATTGAAAATCAACGAAAATCTACGCATCAGCGACGCACCCGCCAGTACCAACCGCCGGACTCGTAACACAACGTGTACTACTGCCGTCTGTCTAGCCCCGTGTCATATACATTCCAAAAAAAAACATAACTAAAGTTAAACCATGGGTGACGACGACGTCGCGGAGTACGCGTTGGCGTTGCGCGAGCTTGTCGTGAACTCCAAGCCCGTCATCACTTCCCTGACGATGCTCGCGGGGGAGATCACGGGAAACGATCCCGGGTTGACCAAAATGGTCACGAGTTTGATCGAGAAGCACATCTGGGTGAACCGTGGGAAGGTAAAACTCACCGGGTTTTACCTCCTGGACAGCGTGTGTAAGAACGTGAAGGGACACTTCGTGCAGTGCTTTGGCGCGAATCTGGTGACGACGTTTCTAGGCGCGTACGCCGCGGTGGACGACGTGACGCGAAAAGCAATGGTCCGGCTGCTGGGAACCTGGAACAACGTGTTCCCGCAGAACACGCTCGGGGCGATTCAAAGGGGGATAGCAGGCGGAGGGGGTGCTTTGCCTGGACCTCCGTCCGGAGTTGGCGGGTTCGGCGCCGGCGGAGGAGGAGGCGCGCTCCCCCCGCCCCCCATGAACGCCGCGGCGCAGGGTTCGTTGTTAGCGTCGATGTTAGTAGGCGGCGGCGACATTTCGGGTTTGCTGAAATCAATCGCTTTTGCCAAGGCGCATGCGCATGGGTCTGCGCTCCCTTTGACTCCCGGTGTTACGCAGCAAAGACAGACGGCGCTTCCTCCCCCCCCCGCGCCGCCGCCCTCTGCTCCGCCGCAAACGACCGTCGCGGCGGCGACGCCGGCCGCGACGCAAAAAAGTCACGACCTCCCGCCGCTAGGCGCTGGTTTCGACCCAACCACTGGCGAGGCGGAGCTTCGCAAGCGCCGGGAAGTTGTGATACACGCGCTGTACGGGGATAAACCGCACCAGTGCGTCACGACCGGCGCGCGGTTCGCGAGCCGAAACGAACTGGACGCGCATCTGGACTTGACGCACGTCCGGCGCCGGGCGAAGAAAAGTGGACTACACGCGTGTCGGAGTTGGTTCGTGGATTCCAGTAGTTGGATCCGAGGTGCCGCTGCGGAAGCGGCTGATAACACCGCGGCTGTGTTTTTCGAGGACGGCAAGCGCGTGGAGCAGGCGAGGTTGGCGGCGCAGGCGTGCTCCGTGGTGGTGGACGAAACCCAAACGCACTGCGCGTTGTCGGGCGAGCCGTTTGAAACGTGCTGGAACGCTGAGGCGGAGGAGTGGCACTACAAAGGCGCGGTTGTTTTGACACGGGGGGTTGGTGTCGTGCCGAAAGGCGCGTACGTCCTGTTCACCGCGGTGCCGAAAGGAGAAGGGGACGGGGAGACGGAGACAGATGGTTTGGACGAGAACGAGGATGAGGAAAATTTTCAGCCTTCGGAAATGGAAAACCCTTCACCCGTAAAAACCGAACCTCGCTCGCCCAAGCGCAAACGCGGTTCGGTGAAAACAGAACCCGGGACGGACGAGTTTCTGGTTGCCGTGAAACTAGAAACGGAAGAGTCGGGGCCTGCGACACGTAAAAGCGCTAGGCGGTAGCCAGGCAGTGCTTGTAGAGACGATAGCCGTCGGTTTTAGAACGTAGGCCGGGTTTTAGAATGGCCGGTGAAGCACGAGACGACGTCGCTGCTTTATATACAAGAAAGAATACCATCACGCATTGCGATTCACATCACGCTTATCACTCGTTACTATCATACCAATACTCGCGTTTCTTACACCGCGACCGGTTCCTTTTCCGGAACCTCGCTCGTGTCCCCCGCGGCGGGTTTGGTTTTCTTCCCCTTCGCCGCCTGCGCCGCCCGGTTCTGCAGCGACACGTTCCTCGCCGTGAACACGGTTTTGATTCGGTCGTAGATGGTGAGCGACCGGAGCGCGACGGTTACTTTCGACGGGTCTTTCGCGTCTGTCCCGCCCGCCGAAGCCGAGTACGCGCCGTTTAGTTTCACGAAGTCCCGCTTGGCTTTATCCCCCAGCCCCTCGAACGTCGCGCCGCTTTGTCCGCCCCGGTCCGCCATCAGCTCGTACGCCGCTTTGATTTGGTTGAACTTCTCGATGGACGCGTCCGGGTTCCGGTCCGGGTGTTCCGTCGCGATGAGCTTGCGGTAAACGGTTTTGATGTCCTTCAAGTCGTCGTCCACACTGACGCCCAGAATCGCCGCCGCCTTGGCCTTCTCCACCGCCGCCCCCGCCTGCGCTTTCAACCCATCCACCGCGTTTTCAAAGCTTCCCCAGTCCTCCACGCCGAATTCGAGTTCACTAACCGGGACGTTCCGCGCGGTGCTCCCTCCCATCGCCGCGGCCATGGCGATGATGTCGTCCGCCAGAGTCGGTATCACCGCGCGTATCGCGGGGACGCCCTCGATTTGCTCGCTGGACAACCCAACCTGATCGGTCACCGGGATCTCCATGCCGTTTTCCTTGAAGAACTTTTTCGCCTCGTACTGCAAACGGTCCGCCACGATGACTTCGCACACGGGGAGCCAGTCGCTTAACACCGGTTCCGGGTCGTTACCACCATCGGGGGGGGCGTGCCGTACCGAAAGCACGTACTCCCGGTACTGGTCACGGTCCAGCTCCCTAACCATCTTGTCGTACGCGGCGCCTTGTTTCGAAACCGACTCGCGCATCGACGCCGCCGCCTTTTTGCGAGCCGCATCTTTCGCCTGCTTCGACACCACCGGGGGTTTCTTACCCTCGGCCTTCTCCGCTTTCTTCTCGTCCTTGGCTTTCTTGCTGCGGCCGGAACGCACGTCCAGGGCGGCGACACGCTCGGTGCGGGCCTGCGGGGGGGGGGGGGTAAGGGTCAGCGACGTGTGCAACAATCGAGGCGAAATCGTCTCGGAAAAAAACGTGGTCGCCCTTGTCGAGTGGGGGACCACCCAACTGATGATTGGCCAGGCGACGTACCGCTCGAGAGGACCGGGCGAACCCGGCGACGGCGCCCCATTGGTGGGCAACGGCAGTGGCGGACATTTCGGCGCACGGGAGCCGCGCGGAGTGGCGACGTGCGGGCAATCGAAAAACGCACCTGAGAAACTCTATCTCGAGGAAATAAAGTAAGTGCAGGTTACAGGTTACGGAATCGTATGGGCTTTGCTCATGGGATGGGCCTTCGTCGGCCCTTCCAAGGTGTATAACTCTTCGAGCTTGTCAAAACCCCACGAAGTTTAATGAGCCGCGAAGGGCGCAGCGAAACGTCCCGAAAAGTCGTCGTACAGACACAATTCCCGAAAGCATTTATCGCATTCGCGAGGGCGCGAGCGCGAGCACGCCTGCCTCCCTCCGGCCGCCGGCGCGCGCGCACACGCGTCATGTCTTTCGGGCGCGCGAATGCGAACCACGTGATCCGCCGAACCTGGACGGACACCCCAACCGTGGTGCCCCCCAAGCAACACGGTTCGTTCGCGTTTACCCATCCCGCGTCCTCGGACCCCACCGCGGGCCGCGACCCCGTGGATGCGTTTTACGACGGCATAAAGCTCCGGGCGTGGCACGGCCAGCAAAGCGTGAGCGGCGAGGACCTCGGAATCGGGCGGCACCACCCCCCGATTCTGTGCGCGGTGACTTCGCCGCACATGTTCGGCACCGGGTTCCTGGTGATGGTGAAAGACGCGGGTGATGCGCTTTCCAACCACAATCCCGTTCCGTGTTTGTTGATGCCGCACCGCGTGGTTCGAGGTCTGGAGCACGACTTTTCGATGATGATTGACGAGCTGGATGTCGTGACCCGAGTAGTGCCGCCAAGCACGCACCGAGCCCCCGGGCGGTACGAGTTTTACATCACCAATGTGCAAATCGACCCGGAGCGGTACTTCAGGAGTTCGCCAATGCCAATTGGTACCGCGCTGCACGACGAAAACCACCTGGATTACGTGTTGATCGCGGTGAGGGACCTACCGACCGAAATACCGACGGAGTGGATCCGGTGTCTCGAGTCAGCCGCAGACTTCGGGTACCACCCCGCACCTGAGGCGCTGAACATTTTAGGACAAGCCCCGAAGCTGTGGCTGGATCCGAGCGCGCGCGCTGTCGGCGGGAACGCGGTTGGCGTGCACTGGAGGAAAGGGCGGGTGTTGCGGAGCGAGCGAGAGGTACCGGAATCAGGCTTGCGCGACGAAAACGAACACGAACACGAAAAACACGTCCGTGACAACAATGGAGGAATAAGCGGACACAGGTGCGGCATCGGTTTCATGACGCAATTCAACGGCGAGCCCCCGGCATCGGCTTCAGCCGGGGGCGCCGTGCTAGCCTGCATGACGGATGAAACCGCGCGAGCCGCCGGCACTCGGAACAGCATGGCGGCGGACACCCGGTTCGCCGCGAGCGTCCGGCCGTTCGCGTCTCCGTTGTTGGGGTACGGCGATTGGGGCGTTTTGGTGGGCATGCACCGGGGAGGGAGCTTCACTGCAGGCGAGAGCGATATTCTGAGAATCGCGGACGTGGTGGTGGATTTGAGACGAAAACGAGCCGCGGGTGAGGCGAACATAAATGGCGTTTCAACCGAACCGGAAGCGTCCGCTCCAGTTGAAACGCAAACTTTTGACGAACTTTCGCACACCGGCCACGACGACCACACGTTGCGAAAGAAAAACGTCTCCTTCGTGGGCGACGCGTCGGACATGAACGCGCAACGAAAGCGCCTCGAGGGGATGGCGAGGGGTACGCCGCGATGGGATGAGCGCGGCGTGTAATATATACAGCAGATTTATTTTCAGGGCAACTCTTCTCTTATTTACATTCTTCGAATCCAACGACTTCCATTATAACCCGCACTAGTGACCTTTAACCATGCAGGTGACACTCCCGTGATGCCTGACCCGCTGTTCCATGCCGTGCGCGACGGGCTCGTCTCCCTTCGTGTTCGCGCGCGGAGGTTTGGCGAACCCCGGCCTCGGTTTTGGGTGGACGAAACGAAATGCGCGTCTTGTTACCAATGCGCGGTCGCGTTCACCGTGGTGACACGCAAACACCACTGCCGCGCGTGCGGCCGCGTGTTTTGCCACGCGTGTTCACGCCACGCGCTGCCGCCGAGGGACGACCCGAACGCCCAGCCGGAACGCGCGTGTAACGTGTGCTACGTCTCACACACGACCGGGCCAGACGCGGACGCGTCGTCCTTCAGGAGCGCTTCGAACAACGTGTCCGTGTCCAGCAAAAGGCTCGCGAGGAACGCGCCTGGTACTCCCGAGGCTTTACCCAAAGCATTCGTCGCGGGCTCGCGGTGCGACACGAGCCAGGCGGGTACTGCGGGTACCTCAAGTGCGTCGAAACAAGAAACAAGGAACGTCGTTGACACCGAATCGGGGGGCGAATCATCCGATTCCGGTGCGTCTGAATCTGAGTACGAATCGGAGTCGTCAAGTTTGGACGAGCCAAACGTCGACGACGCCGTCGGGGGTTCCGGGGACGAAAAAGAAACAGCCGCCACAACACAGGACACGACGAACACGACGAACACGACGAACGACGACGGCGAGGCGCACTCGTCAACACCGACACGCACGGGCCCAACAAGCTCCGATACACACCGCGGGTTTTTTTCTTCCGAAGCCGCTTCGTACGCGACTGAACTTTCTAAAAAGTGGACGAAAAGCGCCTCGACGTACGGGAAACCGCGATTCGCGACGCACGCGGCGCACGCGTTGACCCTGATCGATTTTGATTTCTGGCGTGTGCCTGACGCACTGGCGGATGGAGGCCACACGGTAGACGACGCATCACAATCAGCACACCCCGAGGGGGGTACGAAACGTACGTTGGACTCGATACGATTGCAGGTCGCGTCGAACGCGCTTTCGCGAAACGAATCGTCTTCGTCGCGTTCGTCCGACGATGTCGACGCCGAGTTCGTCTCCACGTGGACCCCGATCATCGCGATCCTCGGAGCACTGGCGGGGCGTTGCATAGCACCGGGTACTGCCGCGAGGTGGTACGCCGCCGCCCAACATTCGCACAGCTCGGCCACTAATTACGCACACGACCAGGACGCCGAGTCGGGCGGCGGTTTGCGTTTTCCGCAATGGGCGTACCGAATGCGGCCCGATTGTTTTTTAGTCACGCACAAAGTCCGCGTCGGCGAGGCGGCCGATTCGGAGCTCGTTCCAAACGCGTTTGTCGTGCAACGGAACGTGTGCGATCGGCGGATGGCGAGTCGTTTGGGGGTTGTCCATGCTGTCACCGCGGCAGAGTTGTTGCGTAGGGACGACAAAACAAACCCGGGTAAAACCGCGGTAAACCAGGTGGAAGGTTCCGTTGTCGAAAAACAACAAAACCGAACCCGCGTAAAAGTGTGTCTTCTCGGCGGCGCGTTGGAGTACGCGCGCACGACTATGGGCACCCCCAAACTGAGTTCACTGGACACCCTGTTCGACCAGGAGCACGAGCACCTACGCGCCGCGACCGCGAAGGCGCTAGTTTCGAAACCAAACGTGTGTTTAGTCGAAAAGTCCGCCGCGTCCTTCGCGCGGGACTTGTTTTATGAGAAACAGGTGCGTCTTGTGTTTCCCAAATCCCGCCTCCCTGTTTTATCTCTCAGCTGGTGACTGTTCCGACCGATTACCCTGACTTTTTGTCCATACATCGTCCAATACACGTCCAATACGGGACTGACCCTTTCTTTTTACAACCTCAGGTTTCCCTTTCCATCCACGCGGGGCGCGATTCGTTGCGGGCGCTCGCGTTTGTGTTTGGGAAATGTAACGGCGGTTTGTCCGCGGGTACGACACAGCACGCTGTTTCAGACGATACCCCAAACGCAGTTGTCGGTGACGACACTGTGCTTTGCGGCGAGTGCGACGGGTGGCGGGTGGAGACGTTTGTTGAAACCGTCGGAACGGGTTCGGGGTCGGGTGACTCGACAAAACCTCCGTCCTTCGACGAAAACGAAACCACACGAAAAAGAAACAGAAAAACAACACTCATGACCTTCGCCGGGCTGCCCGTGCCCGGCGCCGGGTGCGCGGTGTTGCTACGAGGCGATTGTTACTCGGGTGCTGCGCTTGCTGCAGTGGAAAAAGCGTTACGGGAAGTCGTGTGTGTTTCGCACCACATGGACCGGGTCGCCGCGTGGGTCACCGCCAGTGTGATTGGCGCGACGCGCGGCGATCGCGCTTTGCCGGAACAAATTTCGGAACAAATTCGTGTTTTGCTGCGATCCGCCGGCGACCTTTGCTCCGACACAACAAACAACGTCGTGGAAATCACGTCGCGCTCGTTCTGCCCTGGCAAGCCATCGGCGCACGGGTGCGACCCGCCGAGTGGCAGGTTCGGCGGCGGTACCGGCGGTGCTAAAGTTACCGGAAGTTTGTCACTAAATACGCTGGCAAAAGTCACGCCGTACGGCCCGGACGACGCGCCGCTGGGGAAAACGTTGTGTCAAGCGGTTTGCTTTTTGAAAAACAGCACCGAGTGTCCTCGCCCGCGGTGCGGCGAGCACCCGCACGGCCACGTCCGGGTGTGGCACCTGCAAGGCGGGCGGGTCACGATGTGGGCGAAAGCGTCGGAAGTTTTTTCGGTCCAGAAAAAGCACGACGACGGGAACGACGAAAACGTTTGGCGACACTGGAGCCGGTGTCGCCGGTGCGAAACGAAAAAACGACACCTTTCCCGAAACAACCAAACGCGATTCGCCGAGTCCGTGCGCGGCGCCGCGATCGTTTCCGCGAACGTGTTGGAAATGAGCACCGCGAGGTTTTTGCAACTCGGCGCGGCGCTTGAATCACGCGCCGCGGAGTGCGGTGCGGGCCTTTCCCAATCACCACACACCGCCTTCGCGATTGCCCATACCCCGACTGACGTTTCTTTTATTTCAATCAGGACACCGACTGTTCAAGGACCGAGCGCATTACTTCCTGTCGCCCAACCGCGGGTCGGTTTGTTTTGTTTTCGACCCGGCGACGGCGATGGCGATTGTCTTCCCGCGGACTCGGTTCGCTTTTGAAGCTGCTTTCGAAACGCCCACACGCGATCGCGATCCCGGAAACGGCGCCGCGTACGATGCGAGAGTCGCGAGTGTCGCCGCCGCGCTTTCCAGTGTCACGTACCGCTCACTCGTTTCGGGTCCAACGGTCCGCGCGTCGTCGTCGCCGTCGTCGTCGCCGTCGTCGTCGCCGCACGTCACGATTGACAAGGTCACGGTGTACTTCGCGACCGCGTTCCAGACGTTGAGACAGCGGTGGTTTGAAGAGGAAGACACGCTGTGTACGGTCAGGGAAGACGATAGACAAGCGTCTACTGCAAATTCGTGGTTCACCGATTCGTTATCCCGATGCGTCCCCTGGGACGCGCGCGGCGGGAAGAGCCAAGCTTTCTTCGCGAAAAGCGCGTGCGGTAACTTCGTGGTGAAGCAAGTCTCCAAGGTGGAACTCAACGCGTTGCTTACGGATTTCGGCCCCGCGTATTTCAAATTCATCGGCGAGCTACACGAATCGGGCGGCACGACGCTTCTGGCGAAGCTCCTCGGCGCGTTCGGCGTGGCCGAAACGACCGACCCCGAGCCCCTGGATTTCGTGGTTTTGGAAAACGTGTTTCGCGGCGCGAACGACGTTTCCAATCAAAACTGGCGTACGTACGACCTGAAAGGGTCGTCACGGGGACGGTACGTGGTGGAAACACGTCCGCACGCGCCGAGCACCGACACCACCGCGCTTCCGCCCGTTTTACTGGACGGCAACTTGATTGAGCGAATCGCGGGCGACGCGTTGGCGGTGCGTTCGTTGGATTTGCAAGCTCTCGAGACGTCGCTGAGAAGGGACACGCAGTTTCTGTCGGGTCTAAACGTGATGGACTATAGTTTGTTATTGGGGGTTCGAAGCGCTAGTGGTGATAGTACCACCGACGGTACCGCGAACAGTAACGGCCGTGCCGTGGGTGGTAACGGCAGTACCGCGGGTAGTGACGACCTCACCGCCGACGGAAACTCGGGGGGAACCGTTTCCTTGGGCATAATCGACTACTTGCGCACGTACACCTGGGACAAGGCGCTTGAAAGCGGGGTTAAAAACTTCACCACTGGGAACCCCTCGAGCGGGTTGAACTTACGAGGAAAAGCCGGGTTTCAAGAGTTTGACGACGGAAACGCCCCCACGGTGTTGTCCCCCAATCGGTACGCGAAACGGTTCAGGAAAAACATCGCGCGGCGGTACTTTTTTGGCGTACCGTCCTAAACGTGTGAGGTCTTGTTGTGAGATTAGGTAGTACCCGAAGTACGTACAGGTAGACGTGTGATAAAATAGGCTAGGATCTAGCCGCTCTAGTTAGCTCGATTTTCGATTTAAAAAAAAACTAGAAGTACGTACATGTAGACGTGACCGATTTCATCACAACAAACTAATTCAAGGTAGTAGTGCTACTAGTTTTCGTCAAAGGCGTTCGGGGATACGGAAACCCCCCTATCGCGCGATACGTTTTGGTACGCCTCGGAGCCTCCCCGCGTGGGGCGCGGCACCGCAATGGGGCGACCGCGCCGGGGCGCCCCGTTGTTACCGTGGTCGCCACCCGATTCGCCGCCGCCGCTGTCGTTCCGAGAGGACGGAAGTCGTTGAAAGCTGCCGTCCTCCCCCCGTTTGAAACCACGCGTTCCGTCACCCCGAACCGTACCCGTACTCTGGTAACCGCCGTTACCGGAACCGCCGTCGTTGTGATACGAGCCGCCGCCTCTTCCTCCGTATCCCCGTCCTCGCGCGCCGCTAAAGCCGTCGTTTCCCCAGCCTCGGCCTCTGCCGCGGTACCCGCCCTGGCCGCTGATTCGCCCGCGGTTCTCTGCCCCCCCGTTTCCGCTGTAGTTGGGGGAGTAGTACCCCTTCACCCCGTCTGCCATTCGCGCTCGCGCGTCTTCGTACGTTTCAAGCGGCGGTGCGATGGACGGGCCGTCGAACAGAGCTTCTCGGTTCCCCTTCGCTCGGTCCGAGTCGTCGAACGTCTCGCGTCGTTGGACGTTGAAGGAGAAGAAATCGCTCGCGGCGACGACTCTCAGATCGCCCTTCGCGTGCGCGGCTTCCCGCACCAGCCCTTGTACCGCGGTGAACTCCTCCTTCGCGGCGGCGCGCATATCCACCGGCGCGTCTTCGGGAAGTGCCATGTCATCCTCGACTTCGTCGTCCCTTTGTTGCTTCCCCCCCGCGTACGTCTCGCTCCCGTCGCTGCCGCCTTCGCAATACCTGTTGGAGAAGTGCGTCAGTAACAAGTTCCTGGCGCTGATCATTTGCGCAAACTCACCAGCCATCACGGACGTGCTGTGGCCTTTGTAAACTGCCTCGTCGTGCTTCACCGCGGCGAACGTGGATTCGTGAATCAGCACATCCGCGCCTTTCGCGATGGCGGCGATGCCTATGGAGTCGCAGGTATCCCCGAGAAGACACAGGCGCCGGCCGGGGCGGTCGCACCCCAACACCTGCGTTGGGGTGATTGTTGTGCCGTCCGGCGCCACGACGTCGAACCCGTTTTTCAACCGCGCGTATTCCTTCCCCGGCTGAAGCCCAAGGGCGACGCACTTATCCACGTCGATCCGTCCCGCGACGTCGGGCTCGTCAATGACGTACCCGAAACAAGGCACCGGGTGTCTCAACGGCGCCGCTCGCACGACCAAGCCGCCAACCGGCCCGCCCCGGCTCCCGCCGACGTTCGCCGGCTTCTCCCGGTGCACGGTCCAGAACGGCAACTCCAATTGTCCCGCCCAGGCCCGCTTCCAGCCCTCTTTGTCCTTGAAAACAGGCGCGGTAGATGCGCCGTTGTCCGGCCAGCGCTCGCCTAGGAACATCTTACACCTGTGATCCGCGGCGAAGTGGACCTGTCTACGCACCGCGGACTGATCGTCGCGCCCCGCGTCGGCGCCGTACCCGGGCACGCCGTTCCCAGGCGCGGTTAACTCCGTCACAACAAGCGTCAACCCTAGCACCGTCCGTGAGCACGACATCGTGGCGCGCACGTATTCGCAAATACCAGGAGGGCCGGTGATATAAAGCGGCTCTGGGTCTTTGTGTACCCCCGCGCGCCGCTTCTCCGCGCTCGCCCCGGACAACGCGCAAATCAACCCAGGTAACCCGAAGATGTGATCGCCGTGCATGTGCGTGATGAATATCCGTGTGATTTTGCTGTAACGCAAGTTACTCCGCATGAGCTGGTGCTGCGTGGCTTCGCCGCAGTCGAACAGCCAGATCTCATCCGTGAGACGCAGGGCTGGGAGTGGGAAAGACGCGCGGTTAGCGCGTTGCGGGGGCAAACGCTGTGTCCCTGGATTTAGGACGTACAAGAAAAGTGATCAACGTCGTGTTCGCGCAAACGGTGTGACGTACCGTAGGACGAGACGTTCCGCGTGAACGACGGCGAGCCGCTGCTGGTGCCGAGAAACGTGAGCTCCATCCCGCTAAAGTTGGAAACGGAGTCGTCGTTGATTTCGACGCCGCCGCCCACGCGGTCCACGGGCTTGGAGTTGAACATCGTCCGCTGGTACGGTTTGCTTTCTCTTTCTTTCGTAGGTCGGACCGAACCGGCGGAACTGTCAGCTTTGGGCTTGCGAAGGTACGTCGAGTCCGACAGGTCGGCGGATTGGTTTTCCGCATCTGAAGACGACGCGTCGTCTGATGATGATTGTTTTTTCGCATCTGAAGACGACGCGTCGTCTGATGATGATTGTTTTTTCGCATCTGAAGACGACGCGTCTTCGTCCCCTCCCATGGACCCGTTCCCATCCCGGCAAGCATCCCGGCAAGCGAAGTACAACGACAGTCGCTCCACCAGCGCGGGTTTCAGCCCATTCGTCGGGAGCCCTCTTTGCTCAAGCTCAAGCTTGAGCTCCGCGACTTTCATCTTCGGCACGTCTTGCGAAACCAGGCCGCCGCCGCCCAGGTTGGCGGACGCCGCGCGTGACACGACACGTCCGCGTACCGGGTGAGACGGGCGATGCGCGATGTGCGTCGCGTCCGCGCCGACGTGTTGGGAACCACCCGCCGCGCACGCGATTGCTCGTCCCAGCACACCATACACGCACGCGGTGCCACGCGAAGGTGCCGGTGATGCCCTAGCAATCGGTCGCGAGACACGCAGGACACGGCGGACGCCTCCGCGCATCGACGCACAGGGAGCCAACGCCGGTGTTTGCGCTCCCGTCGCCATCGCGAAGCACGTCGTGTCGTCAACTATGTCTTGGTCCGTGTCGCCGCGCCTGACACCTCGAAGTGCGGGGGGCAAGCGTGCCGCCCCGGTAAAAAAGCTCTCGTCGGCCGGAGACCGATAATAAACTTTTAAGGGGGACGTTATTAAAATGACACTCATCACTGTCTCACACCCACCAGACGCATCGTCTGGTCCGTAACCACGACCGCCGCTCGGCGTGGTCGTCGAGTACACGTCGCCGTATTCGGTGCGGTGCCGTTCGCAAAGGCGGCTGCGGCTTGTTCTGGTGCTACACGCGTGCCGTCGTTGTCTCATCGATTGGCAAAATGGCAATTTTCGAGGCTCCCCAATTTCCAGACCCGTCCCAGATGCGTCGCGCGGGGAAGCCCACGGTGACGAGCAAGCCCGGAGGGGTCGGCACGATGGCCCGGCTGGCTGACCAGGAGGCGAGACACAAAAGCGTGTTGCGCCCCACGGGTGGTGCTTCGTACGACCCGAAAACGAGAGAGATGCGACGATTGGCAGTTGTGGTGGAGCAACTCGCGAAGGAACAGGTGCGGGGCTTTCCCAATCACCACATTCCGCCTCCCTGATTACAGCCCCTCTTTGACGTCCACTCATTAAAAGGAAGTGCACTACTGGTAACTCTTACCAGTACTCGCGGCTCTTACAAATACATCACAAGTGCACTGTTTGCGGAATACAAGTTACGAACAATACAAGAGACTGACACTTTCTTGTTCATCGTGCCAGGCGGCCAGCGCGAGCGCGGAAACCGCGGCGGCGGACGTGTTCAGCGCCGTGTCGAACCGAGTGTCGGTGTTGGAAAAAGCGTTCACTGATTTGGTAGACGCGGTGACTCAGGAGCTGGGTGATGCGCGGGGGGAGAGAAAACGGTGGCAACAAGACGCGGAGGCGCTCGGGGTGCGAATCGACCGATGCGAAGTGACAACGGCGGAGTGCGCGGCGCTGTCGACGACGTTCGACGACCGCGCGGTGGCGAGGCGGGAAGCCCTGACTGCTGCGTCGGCGGTAACGGAAGCGAGACAAGCACTGCAGGCCGCGGAACGCACGCATTTGGAGGTCAACGAGCGACTGGAGGCGTTGGAAAACGTCGCCCGCGACGCCGACGCGGCGCTGCAGGCGCAGATTGACGAACTCGGGGAATCCGCGGCGCGCGCCGAGTTTAGACGCGCCGGCGCGGGGGGCGGACAAGTGTCAACTCCAGGAGGCACGCACGTTGTGACGACTCGTGATATTTTATTAGCAGGCGCTGCGTCTGAAGCTGATGTCGTTGCGCTGCGGGACTGGACGAAACAGGTCACGGAATCACACGCGGCGCGGCTGACGAAGGTGGAGACGTTCGTGTTGGACGGCAAGAAGAGCCGCTCCAGTAAAAAGCCATCGACGAACGCGGAGCCAACCCCCACGAGCCGACCACGAAAGGAAGAGGAGTCGGAAGGCAGTGCGTAGGCGATCGCCCTTGTGTAACTATTACAGCTTCGCTCGTTTCGGTGTATCCGTGCCCGGTAAGAATTTGGTGTGCGACCCTTTCGCGACTACGGTTCCGTGTGCGTCGACGATTTTCACTTCCATGAATGCCAAGTTTTTGCCCAGCTTCACCAACGTCGCGTCCACCTCCACCTCCGTACCGGAAAGCCCCGGGGACATGTAGGATACCTGTATGTCCACGGACACCCCGGGCTGTCCGCTTTTCGTGACCAGCGCGGCGGTGCTTATCACGTCAACAAGAGTAGCGATGCATCCCCCGTGCAAGGTCCCGTACCGGTTTTGTTTGTCACCGCGAACCGGGAACGTGCATTGACAACGCCCGTCGCTGAAACGCACGTTTTTTATTCCCCCGAGCGCGGTTCGGTCGAATGACTCGTTCGCGAGCAGCAGGTCGAGGAACGTCTTCGCGTTATCGGTGGTACCACCCGCGAAACGCGCCATCCCGACAACGTGTGAGTAACGAACATTTACGTTGCACTTTTACGCATTTGTTTGCGCAATCAAAGAAGAAACACGTCGTCAAACAGAAATACAACCCAGACGCGCGCCCACTCCCAGGTACTCAACGAGAAAAAGAAAAGGGAAAACGCGTTGAGGAAACGAAACGCAGAAAAGAAAACGTCTCGTCACGATTGTTACAACAGCCACGAGCCGGTGTCTCCCGTTTGCGAAAACGCGCTCCTCGTCACAGCAGATCTGTCGTCGCTCGTTAATTAAAGCGCTTCCGCTACATCGAACGTCTTCACCACCAACGTCGCACCCCCAACCGAATTGAATCCAGAATCCAGAATTACTTCTTCTCGTCCTTCTTCTTGTCCGCCGGGCGCATGCGCTGAGGAGGCGTGCGGATGCGCCTCGCCTCCACGGACCGCACGCGCACCACCTTGCTGTGAATCGCCGCGCTGATGCAGTAGTACACCTTGCGGTACAGCTTGGGCAGGACGTAGGAGTCGAACACGCACGAGTCCTGGAGATCGCGAATCGCAGCGGACTCGACGATGTTCCTGACCATGAAGCGCTTCACGGCCTTGTCCTTGGGGACCATGGAGCCGTTGGATTCGCAAAACACGCGCTTGACCTGTTGGTTTTGGGGAGATTTGGATGTTGGGGATGGGTCAGTTGAGGCGTACGGGGAGAAGAAGTAAGCGTCGCCGAGTGCTTGTGATGATTAGCGGTTCGTAACCAGCTCACGAGAGTAACTGCCGTCTCGGCACCAGAACTGCCATCACGCGTTGTCGCCGCGCATCGCAGGTGGGTGGTCCCCGCGCCGCGGGTGTACGTAAACATCCACGCCTCCGCACCCCTCCCTCGAAACCCTCTAAACGCCATCCCCGACGCGGCCCCGGGAAGCGCGGGTTCGAGGATCGTCCGACGGTACCACGGCACGTGCGCTGATGCGGTGCGTTTACGCGCGGTACACCGCACACGTCCCGGCGCTTGTATCGGTCTATGTCCAGTCGCGAACCGGTCACTCGGCCGTGCGATCGTCCGCGTGATGTGGTCGGGTTGCCAAAAACCCTAGAGCTTCGGATGCACAAAGCGTGTACATGACCGATGCGCGGAGATGGGAGAGACAGGAGGGGCACGTACGTGACCACGCGCGCCGGCGGGCTTGTTGCGTCCATTGGCGCGCCTCTTCTTAGGCATGGTGTTTGTTTATGTCCTGTGAGGTCGCGAGTGAACGTGGGGACGCGCGGGGACGAGGTCAGGGTCACGCGAAAAGAAGAACCGAGACCGCGAGACGCGTTTGCGTTTGCAAAACGCCAACCTCGTCGGAAACAGCGCGCGGGTCCCTTTGCGAGCGCGCGGAATCGGAACAGGCGCGCCCGTGGACGCTCGGAACGGTCTTTACAGTAATTCGAAGTCTTACGTACCTGCTGCGTTGCCGCGACGAGGAAAAGGAACGAGAAGCGCAGAGGGTCGGGCGTCTTGTAGGTGAAGATTTGGCTCGATTTCAGACAGAAACGCGGGGATTTCCCGACAGTCTATTTTCAGTTATGGGCCAAGCTTGTGTTGAGAAATGATGAGTCGAGCGCGGTCAGACACCCCGCGGCGCGCTCCGCCGATGTCCCCCCCCCCCGAGCCCACCGTTCGGCGCGAGCTGTTCGGCGGGGCCGTTTCCTGCGACTTCCCTACTCGGTGGATAGACGTCAGTGACTTCCGCCCCGTGCCTGATAACCAGGAGGTGTGGACGGATGCGGATCGTGACGAGAGCGTCATTTTTGAGATTTTGGAAAGAGTCGAGGTTGGGCCGAGCGATGCGGATGGGGCGGCGGTTTGGTTTTTCGACGACCTCGCGACAATCAACGACGCGTCCGTGGCGTCAGGGTTGAGTGCAGTGGAAACGACGAGGCATCTCACGGCACACGAGTTACCAAGCATCAACGGAGTCTTCGCGTGCGCGTCGCTTTGTGTCGGCACTTCGCAAATCTCTAAAGGCAACGACGGCGTTGATAAACGAAACGCGGTGCGCGTCGCGATGGCCAACGTGCGGCTTCCCGAATTCGGCACGGATTTGCTGGTCACCCTGAACCGCGCGATTACTATAGCGAAGGGGAGCAGCGCGGATGCGCCGAGGGCGGGAGACGGTGATGACGAAGTTGGCGCCGGGGATTTGATTTTACGCGTGCTGCAATCGCTGAGAATAGAAGACTGGGGGCTGTTCGGATGATGAGAGGTGATGATTGAGTCGAGACGGAGAGTCGGACGTGACGGCCGCGAGTATAGACACATAGTACGGCCAGATAGTCGGATGGGACGGCCACGTTTGTGATGGCCGCCGAGTATAGACACATAGTACGGCCATGAAACTACGGCCATGACGGTTGATTGTAACGGCCACGAGTATAGACACATAAATTACCAACCGCGTCTCTCCTCACAGCTCCCGGTCGTCCGCCAAGTCGTCGTCCACGTCGCTTTCGTCGTCCTCCCCCGCGTCCTCCTCCTTGTCCAGCCGTTCCGCGTCGTCCATCGTTTCGTTCGCGGCGTGGGTTTTGTAGATCGTGGCGAAGTTCGACCCGATGACGGTGATTGGCAGGGCGATGACCACGATACCGAAAATCATAACGATCCCACCGATGAACTGCCCGAACCCTGACGTCGGCACCACGTCGCCGTACCCCACGGTGGTCATCGTGACGAGGCACCACCAGAACGAAGTCGGTATGCTGTCAAACGGGCTTTGTTCGTACGTCTTGACGCAATCGTTCGCCTTGTCGTACTGAAACGGGCACGTGAACACGGCTTCCGACGGGTACGTCACGGCTGGATAGTTAGTTGGGTACGTGGTGGGGTCTATCCATACGCACGGTTCCTGGATTCCGGAATCCAGGGTGTACGTCAACGGGTCCTTCACCGCGGGGCCGACACCGGCGGCCACCACAACGGGGCAGTACCAAACCCGCAAGCGCATCCACATCCCGAGCGTCGCGTTCCACTCGCCGCGCTCGGCGTAGTACACCAGGGACGACAAGATTATGGTCGCGATCGAGGTGAAAAACACGAGCATGTACAGCGGCTTGGCGCTTCTGGCCATCGTGTCCACGAAGATGGTCAAACTGCCCCTTGATACCTTGAACAACCGGAACACCCGCACCAGCCTCACCACCCGGAACACGCTCAGGCCGGGTACGCTGACGTTGGCCAGCGCGAGCTCCAGGTAAAAAGGCGCGATCGCCACCACGTCCACCTGGTTCATCCGGTCCCAGAAGTAGTTGTTCAAATCCGGGGTCGCCGCGACCCTTGCGATGAACTCCACCGTGAAAATCGCAATGCAAACCGCCTCCATGACGAAGAACTTGTCCCCGAAGTTCGTGTCGTGGACGTAGTACTGTTTTTGTAAAAGAAAAGGGTCAGGCTGGAGTCTTACTGTATGGGGGATTGGGGTCCGAGTAATCGCGCCGAACAGTGCACTTGTGATGTATGCAGTATCCTTCATTTTAATGACTAGTGGACGTCACGAACGGGGCCGTAAACAGTGTTTGGATTTGGGAAACACACTACGTACCTGCGGCAGCGTCTCCACGCAAAACGTAAACGTGGAAAACACGATCACGAGGAGCATGAAAAACGTAAACCCAGTCGCGGCGGGTGACGACGCGGGGTCATCCAGGAACTGCCACGTCCGCTGTTTCAGCGTGAACGCCCTTCGTCGGTAATCCAAAACTTTCTTGGCCCACGCCAGGGCTTTTTTCTGTTCCTCGTCCGAAAACGCGGGGGGTTCGTGCTGCGTCTCAGCCGACCCTCCGCCGACAAACCCTTCGGCGCGCGCCTTTTTCAAGTCCAGTTTCGTCGCTTTCCTCGCCTCCTTTTTCGCCCCGTCCTCGTCATCCTCGCTCGACACGTTGTCGCTGCCCGACACATCCGAGACGTCGCTTTCCGAGAACTCGCTCGGTGCTTTTTTCCGCCTACCTTTCGCCGGTTTTGCGTCCACGAAGAAATACTCCTCCGGCCCAACCGCGAGTTCCGCCTGCACCGCCCGCGCGTCCGCCGCCGCGGCTTCCGCTTCGCCTTCCAGCACGCAATCCCGCACCTCCACCACGCTTCCTTCCTTCACCAGGTGTAACTTGAAACCCTCGTACGCCACGCCGTAGTCAGGGTCTCGCAGCATGAAACTGCGGTGCGTCAGCTCCAACGAAGGCGGCACGTCGCGGTTTTCGTCCAGGTAAAAGGCTGTTGGTGCGAGCGAGTCGAGTGTGATTTTAAATTGGCGTGCGTATTAGTCGTGCGTATTAGTCGCGAGGCGGATTGGCAGTCGAACGCGGTCGAACGGTGTGTGGGGTGGGGACGGGTGGGTCAGGCTCGGTGTTTGCAGGGTCGAGGTTGGCGGTCTTACGGTGAATCGAGGGCACGCGCGTTGCCCAGGCGGTGGCCTCGGTCGTGGGTGGTGACGGTACGGACGGTCGGGTTTGCAGACAGCCCCAGCCCCGTGGTGGACCGGAGTTCGCGGTCGCGCGATTATTGAACCACCCGGTAGGTGGGTTTTTCCTTCGACTTAACCGCCATCCCGCCGTCCCAATCCGAGTGCCCCCAGGTCCCAAAACCCACCGGGTTCGTGCGCTTACCTTTCTTGTGCGCCAACGCGAGGTCTGCCCACCCCCCACCCGAACCGACCCACAGCATACGCTTCATGCGGTTCCCGCTGGCGAGGAAGATCGGGGTACTCATCGCGCCCGCCCGTTCCAAACGCACACAAAACCGTGGTCGTAAAACACCCGCCCGCGGATGTTGATGCAATCCCTACGGGGCCGCGTCCGTCCCGGAACCGGGTTCGCCGTGCCAAACCCCCGGGTGGTACGCCTCACAAGCGCGCGTACGTCTCGACCGCCGGGGCGTGACCAATCACCTACCTCGCCGCGCCTCCGTGCGCGCCGCGAGATGCCCGAACATCGCGCGAAACCACATGTCATGGTTTGTCATCACCGAGACACGCGATTTGAAACGGAAATATTTCCGTCTTGGCTTCTCCGAGACTGCAAATCGCCAAAGCACGCCACGACATCACGTCCTTCTCACTCCTCACACGCACCGGCCGCGCGTCATGACGTCGATCCTCGCGTGCGTCACCGCCGCCACAGTGCGTCACACCGCTGCGCCGCGACGCACCACCGCGAGAACCTGCCCGGTGGTCCTTCACCCGTCCTGGAAACAACGCCCATCTCTTTTGTGCCGCGCCGGGACGAACCCGTTCGTGGAGGGGTGGTTGGATCTGTCCAACACGGTCACGGGGGGCGGCGGCGATCTCGGGATAACCGAGCTCGCGGAGAACCTGGGGAGCGACGTGTACATGGACATCAACGGCTGGCACTTGTTTCTGAAGGACGCGAAGTACGCCACGCCGCTGGCGCGTATCGTGAGCAACCGCATCGCCGCGGACGGCAACCGGTTCGACGAAACCGCGGTTTTGCAGATTCTTAAAGACTGCCCCGTGAAGATCGGCGCAGGAAAGGCCACCGTGAAGCTGTTCGATTTGATGCCCAGCATGTGCGTCTCGGACTTTGTGAAAATCGTGGAGGACTACGTGGACGATTTGTAAGAGTAGGAACAGAGCGGGGGGGACGTAAAGCCCGCGAGTGCGTCGACATTGTAAAAAGACAGGTCGACACATTTTTTCACGTCGCAAATGAATCTGACGTCCAGTCACCATTTCGTTTCGCGCCGCGCTACGCAGCATGGGGCGCCCAGTCCCTCAGGTCGAGGCTTCCGTTGAGGAACGCGAGGTGCGTTGGTTGGTTGTGTCGCGTCCCCTGGTCCTTGTCCGTCCCTGTCCACAACCCTTTTGTGTTGACGTGTACGACTTCACCGACTGACTTTTTATTCGCGTTTTCGCACACGTGCGACCTCGACAACGACACTACCCACCAGGGCCTTGGAAAGTGCATCCTGTCCGTTCTTGGGAAACGCGGGCACGACAAGTCGATGTGACCGTCTGAAGCGCCTCGTTTTGTTTGCGGGAAAGACTCGGCGCGGTGGCGGGGGTTGATGCACGCGACGAGGGAGGTCGCGGTGCGACTCGTGGAAGAAGGCGCGATACAAATCACGCAAAAAGGTCAAGCGGTGGACCCACACACGTTCAAGGGGCCGATACGACTCAGGCTCGTTCCGGAGACCAAAACGCTTGGTGTGTCAAAAGTGACGGCTGAATTACCTTCTTTACCTTCTTCCGTGCCCGTGATGTCCGACGAAAAAAAAGTCGAGACAAAGGGAAAGGTTTCCAAGGGGACGTCGAAACGGTCCGCGCACGACGCGGCGCCGGCGCCGAAAAAGAAACCAAAAAGTTTGGAAAAGGAAAACTGAAAAGTAAAATACTGTGCCAAAAATACGCGCCCACCGCGACGTGACGAGAGTCTCGGTAAAGCGCTTCGTACGTTCCGTGCGAAATCCTCGAGGCTCTTTGACTGGCCGTGGGTTGTGTGGGTGTGGTGCAATAAATCTCGCCGAAAAGCGAGCTGTGGGGAGGATCGATAGCCGTGAGCGAATGTGTCAAAAAGTACACTCACAACAATCGATTTTGTGTCGTCATCGTCTTTTCCAACGCGTTTTTGTTTACACTGTACGTTCGGGTACGCCGCGCGCGTGTCATTGATGCGGGCGTGACGCACGCACGATTTGCGCCAGTAGTACATCCATCGTGTCGTGGTACTGGTCGAAACACTTCGTCAAACCGGTTTGCCGCGGGTTTGGAACGGAGGGTTCCACGGGACGAGCGCCGGAATCGTCTGGCACTTTATCTGCCGCTGCGCATCGTCCTCGCGGAGGTTTGCCCGGGGTAGAGGATGTCGGGTGCGGCGTGCGCGTCTGCCGCGGTGGCTGGCACCGGTGCTCCTTCGCGTGCGCGGCCGGGTACCACCGCGCGACGGGTCCGACCCGTCGTGGCGCTGCGTCAGCCCACGCGGGGGCTATCGCGTCGCGGGTCGCCCAACAAAGTGCGCCCGTCCCTTGTTCCGCGAGCCACGTTCGGGGCGCTCCAACAATGTGGAGGACCCGAGGAGGACACGCCGAGGAGGGCGTCGTTCGTTTCGGTGAGGCCCTCACGAGGCACGCGTGCCGTTCCCCACTGCGCCCCACCCGGAGATGCCTCCAGGGAAGTCTCGAAGCAACCCGAGGAACACCCACCCGAGATGGGAGACGGGGACGACGTGCCTCCACCCGACGGCGATGAACAGACCGCGGTTGAGGGCGAGAAATCGAGCGTCGACGAATTGCCCCGCGATGACCCGGAACCAACAGAAGAACCACTCGAGGAACCAACTCCCGAGATTAAATACAAACCCCCCGGGGTGAGTAAACGAAAGCGAAGCACGCCCGGGGTTGTGACAACCCCGGTGGTTGCGAACCCGGTGCCGCCATACCCGTCGCTCGCGGCGAATCAATCCGACGCGAAAGCGGGCGAGGCGGCGGGCGAGGCGGCGCCCGAGGCCGGCGCCAAGTCGCGCGACGAATCCGACGCCGACGAGTTCTTCGTCCCTCTTTCTCCGAGAACGGACGAAATATTCAACTCAGATGTCTCGGGCACGGAAACAATCGCTGACCAGGTTGAGCGACGAGAGATGGAGAAGGAAATCATAGCCGACTTCGTGAACAGCGCGGAAACCGCGGCGTTACGCGCGATGAACCCGGCGTTCACCGAACCGAGCGCCGCGGCGCGGGAGGCTTTTAAAACCGCGAAGGACGCGTTTAAAGCCGCGAGCGTGGCGCTGGAGAGCGAGGCGAAAGTTGAAAAAGGCAAGAATAAGCTGGCAACGGAAAGTGTCGGGGACAACGCAGGCGCCGCTGCGGAGCTTAGGGAAAAAGACACGCTTTCGTTCATCCCCGCGGATGCGGACGTGAAGATCGGGGACGACGGGATTCCGTACCTGGAGAAGGACGGAAGCTTGGACGAGTTGGAGCCGCCGGGAAAATGGCCGTCGGAAAAAGACGCGGTGGAGGATGCCAAGAGTGAGGTTAGGGCTGAAGGTGGGAAAGATTCTGTGAGTACCGAGGATGAGACTTCAAAGAACGCGGACAAAGATGAAGACTCCTCCGAAAACACCGTGGACGACAACGCCCTGCTCACCGCGATTTCCGCCGTGGTGATGGCGGAGAAGCAGGCAGAGGCGAAGTTCCAAAGCGCGCGGCTGCAACTCTCGCCGCCGCCGTTGCCCACGGACTTGCCCGCGATTTACGCCGTGGCGGAGGGCCAGGGTTTCGCGACGGTTCCCGAAAAAGCGGTTTCCAAAGGCATGGCCCGCGGCATTCGCAAGCCGAAAGTCGACCCGGAAAAGCAAGGTACGGCCTTGGTCGTTTCCCAAATCAATATACTGTCTGTTTGCCTATACAAGACTGACACTTTCTTTTATTGGTATCAGGCATTCCCCCGAGCGAGCGCGTCCCGGCGCCGAAACAGGACCCGGAGGAGGACGAGACGAAGGAGTTGAGGGAAGAGGTGTTACCCAAAAAAGGGGACAGCGTGAAGAAAAAGAAGGACGACGGCGACGGCAAGAAAGGCGACGGGAAGAAACGCGGTGAGGAGAAGGACGGGGGGGGAGGCGAAGACGGTGACGACCTTCACAAGGACGAAAAGAGTTCGGTTGATACCGCCAAGGAAGAGACGCTCGCGGCGAAAACCAAAGCCAAAGCCGCGGAGATGGCGAGCTGGACCACCGGGGTGGACAGCGCCAGTCCGAAGGCGAAGGAGGAACCGAAGGCGAAGGAACCGGTGGAGGCGAAGGGCGGGGGAGGCGGGGGAGGCGACGGTGGCGGGGAGGGCGGCGGTTCCGGCGGCGGCGGCGGCGGGGGGGGGGACGACGACCACGACGACGACGACGAAGTCAGCCCCGAGGACTTGCCCGTCCCGCTTCGGGACATCGCGCTGGCGGCGTGGGCCAAGGTTTTGACACAACTGGAGAACATTTTGAAACGCGTGGTGAAGCTGTGGGTAACCCGGGACCCGACGTTAACCGGGAAGCTGTTCGGGTTCACCGCGATGGGTATCGTGTTTCTTGGTGCGTATGTCAGGCTTTCCCAAATCCAGGCACACTGTTTTATCTCTCAGCTGGTGACTGTTGTCCATACATCGCGATATACTCGTACCAGAAGGGACGTCTTATCTCTGCCCTGACTGTTTGTCCATACATCGTCCAATACACGCGATACACAACACTGACACCTTGTTTTACCCATCGCAAGGGGGCGCCAGTTTCCTCGGCCCGCGCAACCCCCTGGAGTTCGGCCGGGATTCCCTTTTCTCCACGGTCATGGGTGTGAAACCTCAGTGGGTTTTGAACCGGGAACAAGGACCAGTGCAAGCCACGTTTCTTTCCTGCGCCGCCGCGTGCCTCGCCGCGATTGCGAAGATCCGCTTGGGGAACAACATGATCCCCCTGTCGCCGTTTATGCACGGCGTCCTGGGGCTGCCTGTGGGGTTCATGTTAGTGTTCCGGTGGAACAACGCGTACGAACGGTGGTGGAGCGGGCGGACCGAGCTCGGGTTACTCCTCATGCACGCCAAGAACCTGGGCGGGCAGTTCTGTACCTGGGTCGCACCGGATGACCAGCAGCTCGCCACGCGCGCGCTCGCGCTGCTTTGCGCGCTGAAGGTTCGGCCTTTCAGTACCCCAAATCCCGCCTCCCTGTGTACCGCCCCTGTTTGACTGCTGTTTGACGTGCACGGCCGTCAGTAAAAGAAAGCGCACTACGCACGGCACGTACGCGCTGTTTTACCTCTAACGCTGGTGACTGTTCCGACCGATTACGGGCGACTGTTGTCCATACATCGTCCAATACACGCCCAATACAGATCACCGCACTCGTCGACTCGGGACTGACCCTTTCTTTTCGTCAATATCAGGAGTGCGTCGCGGACCGTTTGAACGGCACGGTGTTGAAGGACGGCACGGTGATGCTCAACGCCACGTCGTTGTCCACCCCGTTGCACCCGGCGGACTTGGAAGGCCTGTTCGCGGCGGAGAACAAAGTGCTGTTTTGCATCGAAAGCCTTCGGCAGTGCATTTACAACGCGTCGAAACAGGGGTGCTTACCCCCGCCCGTGCTTGGCGGGATGATCAACGAGGACTTGTTTGGAATCATGGAAGCGTACGGCGAGTGCGAGAAAGTGGTGAACCAGGTGGGTGTGGGGTGTTTCCCGAATCAGGCGGCCCAGCGTTTGCGGATTGCCCGCCCGTTAATGGCCCGTAACGCAATTGGCCTTACAACACTGACACGCTTCGTTTCCCAATCACAGCCCCCGCCCGGGTGTATCATCACGCATTTAAAGTCCACCCTGATGGTGTACGTCTGTACGTTGCCGTTTATTTTGGTGCACGAGGTGGGGGTTTTGGCCGTGGTGCCCACCACCGCGTTGTTATCACTGGCGCTGTTCGGCACGGAAGCGGCGGCGGAACAAATCGAGCAGCCGTTCGGGAACCGGCCGTACCACCTGCCCGTCAGGGGGTTGATCATCAACAACACGCGGGACATGGGGCAAACCAGGTACGAATTGGCCTTTCACCACATCCCGGCCTCCCTGTTTGCCCATACAAGACTGACACTTTCTTTTATTTATCTCAGCCGGCCTGTGCTCGGTTTCGCCGGGTACGTCAACTCGCCGCGTGATTTCGTGTACGCCGCGGACACCGGCAACGCGAACACACCTCTAAACGCCCCAGGGCCGTTGTTGTTCGGGAGCGCGGATGCGTGGGAAAGTGACAACTCTCCTGTGCTTGCGAGCCCGTCGGGAGTAAGGCCGGAGTACCGGGACGACGAGGACGAAGAAAAAGACGAGTTTGGAGACGACGACTTGTACAGCACGCCGACGATAATTCCCCCCCCGTCCGAAAAAGTGTCCCTGCCGTCACGCACCGAGGACGACGCCGGGGTGGTGGAGATGGGCGGCGTCGATGGGTGGGTCGGCGACGGCCTAACCGGCTGGGTCGCCTCGGCGAAAGCCGAGGTGAACTCCACCGCCGCCGCCGCCGCCGCGGCGAGCGCGGCGCGGCGGAAAAAACCGACGCGCGAAAAAACGAAAAAGGGAACCGAACCGTTTTTTCCAGAAAAAGCACAGAACAACGCATCACGCGCTGGGTCTTGGTACCCCGGGTCCACCGGGACAGGTCCTGGTACCACTGGTAGTGGTAGCAACACCAGTGGTACCAGTACGCCGAGCAAAACCGAGATGCCTCGTTGGAAAGCGCAGACCCCGATTGAGGTTTTCGAGGACAACGAAACGCATTTGGATCGCAAAAGCGGCGCGGAGAAACACCGGTTCCATGTCGGGGATAGCAAGCGCCGGAAATCGATCGACGCGGCGGGGTTCCGTGATGACACCGCGATTCCGGATCCGCAAAAAAGGATGACCCACGGGTTCCCGTCCCACTCCCTCGGGTTTCCCGGGTTTCCCCTGGGCGGCGGCGGCGAACACCACGGTTCCCCCGCCCAGCCCTTGACTAACTCGCGGTTAACGCAAGAAAGAGTTGGCGCGGGAGGGCTCGCCGGCGTCGTCGCGACTCCCGCCTCGTCGCCGCGGCAAAACCCGCTGCTCCGGCAATCCTCCCTGGACTCCTCCGATCTCGGGAGGGAGCCGCTTCACGGGCACCCGAACCCGTTTCACGGCTCGCCCCCGCGCTCGCCGACGCGCGCGCGGCGGCCGTCCGATAACGGCCACCGCCACGACGAACCGGAAACCCCGTCCCGGCCGGGCTCGCCGACCTTCGGCGCCGGCGTTAATAATTCTAATTTCGGTCCCGGCGGTACCACTTTCGAAAACCCAGACTCCGTGCGTACCTGGAACGCCGCCGAGTCGGTCAAAATAGGACGGCCGGTGCCGAGGCAGCCGCAGCAGGCGCCCAAGGCGAACAGCGGCCGACCGCCCAGGAACGGCCTGACGCGATCGCAGAGCATGAGCGCGTTCGCGGATGAAGCGAACGTCGATGACGTTTTGCGGCCCGGCGCCGCTGCGCCCGGGTCCGTCGCGCCGGTCAGCTCGCCGAGTTCGAACAGAAACGCGAAACAAAACGGCGAGTCCAGGCCCGCGATCTGGGACGTGTTTGGCAGCGAGAAAGATCGAGCGGCGAGGAGGTAGGTTAGATTTGGAAAGGCGTTTCCTTTCGACCGCATTTATCAACATCAAAGGGAGATATTTTAGCCACGGAAGATTCGGTCACCGTTCGCGAGCGTCACGCTCGCCTTGTCCCCGAGCTGTTCCTGATTTTCAATCACGCGCTCGTCTAAACTCGTGCATTGTTTCACGTGCACGTCGCGTCGTTCCCATCATCACACCGCGCCGGCATCCTGGAGAATCTGAACAATCGCCTTGTGTGGACAGGCGTCAACAATGGGTGTCGTTGATTCTGTTGTTAGTGGCGCCACGCCATTTAAACGGTCTTCAACCGCCTTTTCGGTGACGACCAGCGCCACCATCGCCTGAATGGTCATTTACATTGCACAAGACATTGGCGTCCTGCCGTCATGCGATGTCTTGTTGAGGTCTGCGCCCGCCTCAATCAACGTCTCTACCACCGACTTGTAGCCCTTTTCAACGGCTTTGAACAGCGGCGTCACGCCGTTCTCCTTTGCCTTGTTGACGTCCGCGCCCGCCTCGATCAGCGCCCGCACTACAATCTCGTGGTGGCCCTCTTGAGCGGCAATGCACAGCGGAGTTCACCCGAGATTCTACGACTTGTTGACATCCGCGCCCGCCTCGATCAGTGCTTGCAACGCCGCCTTGTGGCCTCGGGCAGCCGACACGCATAACGGCGTCACGCCATTTTCCGCTGCCTTGTTCATGTCAGAGCCCGCCTCGGTCAGCACTCGCAATACTGTCTCGTGGCCATCCCTAGCGGCTGTGAACAGCGGTGTCGTGCCGAAAGGCCCAACCGTGTTTACGTCCGCACCCGCTTCGATAAGCACCCGCACCACCGCGTCGTGGCCCGTGGCAGCCGTATTGCAGAGCGGCGTCACGTCGTCAACCCTTGTCTGGTTGACGTCAGCGCCCACCTTGATCAGGGTTCGCACGACCGTCTCGTGACCATAATTAGCGGCGATGAACAGCGGTGTCATTCCGTTAACATCGCTCGCCTTGTTGACGTCCACCCCCGCCAGAATAAGCGCCCGCACTTCCGCCACGTGGCCCTTTTTAGCGGCCATGAACAGAGGCTTCCAACCGTCATCCCCGATACCGTCGTCCGGGCTCTTCGCCGAATAACCATCCGCGTGCTTGATTCCGCACCGTTTCTTGTGTTTTTTCCAGTCGCCGAGTTGGCACGCCCGGGTGCAATAGTACGTCTGGACGCCGTGTTTCAAACATTTGTTGCACTTCTTCGTCTACGTATGGAGATGGGTTAAGTGAGTGCGTTGCGGTGCGTGCGGCGCGCGATACGAATGACACGCGACGTGTGTTTACTGCGCGGGAAGAAGAAAGAAAGGGAGCGCACCGCATTTTTCCCGCAGCTCATGCAAACGTGATCCGAGTTGTTCTTGGAGGACGCCAACGGCAAAGACATGCCGGCCACTGAGGATGGGGTGCCGGCCCCTGTATCGCGCGCCGTTGGGTCTGGCGACATACCGGGAGCGTGGATGCGTTTGCGATGACCACGCGCGTCGGGTTGTGCCGGCGGACGAAGCCTGATCTCAGATCTGAGAAGACGAACAGTCTCGGACCGGCCGATTAGAGAAAATCAAATTTTCAGAAGGCTGTAGGATGGGCATTTGGTCACACGAGTACAAGGACCATGGTCACACAAGTACAAGGTTCATTATCAATCGCGCGCTCGTCAAACTCGTTCATCGCTTCATTTCGGTGGTAACACCTCGCCGGCATCCTTGAGAATCGTAACAATCGCCGCATCAACATCATTTGCCTTGTTGACGTCGGCGCCCGTCTGAATAAGCGCCCGCACTTCTGCCTCGTGGCCCTTTTCCGTGGCGACGTACAGCGGCGTAATGCTGCCATTTTCCGTCTTGTCGATGTCTGCGCCCGCTTCGATGAGCACTCGCACCACCCCCTGATGGCCCCGAAGAACGGCGACGTGCAGCAGCGTCAAGCCTTCTTTCATTGCCTTGTTGAGGTCAGTGCCCCCCGCCTCAATGAGCGCCCGCAACTCCGCCTCGTGACCCTTGTCATCTGCATTGAACAGACGCATCCAACCATCGTCCGGGCTCTTCGTTGCGTTCTTCCCACAAGTTCTCTTGTGCGATTTCCAATCCCCCAGTTGGCAAGCCCGGGAGCAGTAGAATGCCATCAAGCCCAATTTAAGGCATTTGTTGCAGCGCTTCTTCGCCTCAGATCCGCAAGCAAGGCAAAAGTGAATCGTGTTGGAGGACCTCGACGGCAAAGACGTGCCAGCCTGCGACGCCGGGGTTGCGGCCCCTGTGTCGCGAGCATTCGGGTTCGGCGACATACCGGGAGGGCGGATACGTGCGACGACCACGCGCTTCGGGCTATGTCTCCAGCCTCTCAGATCCAATGGCAAAATGCGTTTCAAACCAGTCTCGGAAGCGCCGAAACGCTTGGTGCTGTGATCAACCCCTTTCCCCCCCTCACGGTGCCCGACGTGCCATCGGGCTGCTCATTCTCCGCGTGCGTCGCCTTCGCCGCGCCGCTCACGCACGATACTCGCGCGTCTTCTCGTTTCGGCCATGTCCTGTGTCATCGCGTCTCGCGTCGCGGTCCCCACCGTTCCCGTGGCGGCGCGCCAGTTGGCGTCCACGCGATCGGGCTTCGCGGGGGCGGTGCCACGAACGATCCGACGGTCGTTCGTGTCGCATCACGCGCGCACCACCAAGCGCGCGCGTCACCAAACCTTAATTCGCGCCGGGTGGAACGATTTCGAGTGGGGTTCCGCGACGATCGTGTCCAACGATCTGGCGGCGAAGGAGGGGGGGTTACACGTCGTGATTGTCAGGGTGGCGGAGGAGGTCACGAAAGGGTACGTCAAGCCCGGGCAGTTCGTGCAGATGCGCATCGGGGACGAAGGCAAGCCCGCGTTTCTCGCGATAGCGTCGCCCCCCGGAGCCGACGACACTAACTTACAGCTCTTGATCAAGTCCGTGGACGGCACCGCGGGCGATATCTGCGCCATGAAGCCTGGAGACACGCTCGGCGTGTCCCCCGCCATGGGAAACGGTTTCGACCTCGGCAAAGCCCCCGCTTCGGAAACGCCCAACACGCTTCTCTTCGCCACGGGGTCGGGGATCTCGCCCATCCGGAGTTTGATTCAAAGCGGCGCTCTTGGTGACCGCGACGTGACTCTTTTCTACGGCACCGCGAGTGAAAAAACCACCGCGTTCGCGGACGAGTTCAAAGCATGGGAAGCGAAAGGAATCAAAGTGGTGCACGTCATGTCGCAAGGTACGTATTGCGCGTTTCCCAAATCCCGCCGACTATTTGCCCATACACGACTAACCCTTTCCCTCATCCCTCTAGTCGGTGGCCCGCCCACGTACGTTCAGGAGGCGCTGCGGCTGGCGCTGGAAAACGTCGACGCCGCGAAAACGTGCGCCGTGCTGTGCGGGCAAAAGGAAATGACGGAAGCCGTGATCGAGGTGCTTACAGGGCATGGCGTGGCTAAGGAAAAGTGTATCATGAACTTTTAACTTTCAAAACGGGTGGCGTTGATTAATTGCGTGTAGGGGAGTAGGGATTAATTGTGTGTAGGGGAGAAAAATTTGGTACCCCTGGGAGTATAAAAATATTACGACTGGTATTTGCTACCTTCGAAGGTATTAAAAGGCACTACGACTCCTCCCGCGCATCGCCTCATTCGTTCTCCGGTTTCCGTCCCAGAAACTCGGGCAGCATCTCCCCCTTGAACTGTGTTTTGTTGGACCCCAGGCCTGTGTTTTTTACACGCGGCGCTGAGGCTGACTCGATCAAAGCGCGGTCCGCCTCGGCGGCTCGCCGAAGCGCCCGCGCCGCAATTCGCAAATCCTCCGAAGCCACCGAGGGGACGGCTGTTTTTTGTAAACCCGTTTCGTCCGTGTCGGCGTCGTCTGTGTGTTCCCTAAATATATCCGACTCTCCTTGGGATCGTACCTGTGCCATGTTCCTCGTAGTCTCTGACCCATTACCCACCCCAGTGTCAACCCCCCAGCTCGCTTCCTCTTTCCGTTTGGCCATCTCGAGCGCCTCGGGCGCTAACCGAACGCCGGTCACCGACGCGATTTCCAACGAAAACGGCCCCGCTAGCTCCACCTCCCCCCCCCCCGCCACCGCGATTCCTATTCCGACCACCTTACTCGCGTTCATTTCGTGTTCGTGCTCCATCACCCGTCCTCGCCAGGTTTTCAAAAACCGACTCGTGGGAATGTAAACCGTCACCCACCGGCCAGCCGGCGCGAACAGAAAAGCCTGCCACAAATCCTGATACGATGAAAGCCGAAAGTGTCAGTCGGTCGTGACGTGTATTCCGGGATTGGAAAGGGGTCCGACGGAGTGGATCGGCGTAACAGTTTCCAGTACTCTGAGTACGGCAGTAAATGTTACGTACGCCATACAGGGCAGTAATATCAGTCGTCTCGACGTGGTGCTTGGGAAAAGCGTACCTCCTTGCCGCCCGTGATCCAGTTTTCCGTGCGTAGCGACACGACGTACTTGCGCCCGTCGCTCTTGACGTTCAGTTTCAAAGCGGTGAACGCGTCCAGGTCAAGGAACTCGTGCGCGGGGAGGTCCGTCGATGAGCACCCCGCAAATCCGGTGCGTTTCATTTTTAAGGGTTCCAGCGGTTTGGGTTCGGCGGGTTGCGATATATCCGCCGATTTCGTTTCGCTCGCCGCGAAAGCGGTTAGATTGGTTTTGTTTTCGGTGATACCGCTCACAGCCGCCAGCCGTATTTCGTACCCGGACCTTTTTGTTTCTTCATCACTGAGAAGAGACTCGGGGTCTGACTCGATACTACCGGTTTCTAGTCCTGGTAACTCGTCTCGCAACGGCGCCGTTGTTTTCAAACTCAGCGCGCCGCGCAGCACCATGACGCCGGTTGGCGATTGTTTCGCCCAATCGTTCCGGTCGTCGAACCCATCCGATTGGGTTTCGTTACGGCTACCGCCCTGAGTTCGAAACCACCCCGACTGTTCCTGCCTCGTGAGATTCCGATACCGCACCTCGCACGTGCTCAAGCCTCCGTGCGGCGCATCGGACCAGGACCGCCATTTTTTGGCCACGCATTGCTCGGTCCGAAACTCAGCAACCACCGCGTTCGTGGCGCTGATCGGGGAAACATCAACCATGTCCCTCGCCACGCGCACGGCGCGACGCGCCCAGCTGCGTAAAAGGGAGGCCATTTCGGTGAGGAACCGCGCGCCGGACGCGCCTTAGGGTTTAGGTCACCCCAAACCTAAACCCTATACACGACCGACGGAGGACGGTGACGTAATGAGTGTTCGAGGTGCCAGTGCCGACACGCATTTGAGAAAAAATTCGGCGCCGCGGTGAAATGGTTTTCGGCGCGATCGATCGATGGCGCACTCCGCGGCGCACCTACCTTTCGGTACGTCCGCGTTTCTCGCCATGGCGGACATGGACGGCGACTTCGACGGCGGCGACGACGCGGGGGTGTATTACGAAGAGCCCGCTGACGGCGGTGACGACGCCGGTGAGGAGGAAGGCGGCGATGGGGAGAACGGGGTTGAGATCCTCACCGACGGCCCGCGCCAGGGCGGCGGCGCGGTGACGGACCGGACGACGACGCCGTACATGACCAAATACGAGCGCGCGAGGATTCTGGGCACGCGGGCACTGCAGATCAGCATGAACGCCCCCGTGCTTGTGCAGCTTGACGGGGAAACGGACCCGCTGGAGATCGCGGGGAAGGAACTCCGCGAGAAGCGCATTCCATTCACGATCCGGCGGTATCTCCCTGACGGGTCCTGGGAGGACTGGGGAGTCGATGAGTTGATCGTGGAGGATCCCGATCGAAGGAGGGGGTTGTAAAGCATTTGAAAGCATTTGAAAGCGCATGGCCCATCAAAGTTTGATCGGTATTTTTACACAAGAAATCGATTGCAACAAACCAAAGCGACTCCATTCGCACCACCCCAAGTCAAGTCACCTGCGTCGCGCCGCTCCTAAATCGGCCCGCTTTCCCAGAATCGCGAAAGTCACGGCGTCGTCCAGGGCGTATATCCCTACAGAAGACTTTCGGTCGGACGCGGACGCGACGATTTTGTGAAGGCGCGCTTTTTCGGCGTCGGTGTTTTTCGCGAAATCGTCGTCATTATCATTCGCGCCCATTCCTCCTTCTGCAAGCTGCAACAGTCGCGCCCCCGCCCGTTGCGCGTCGCCGCACGCGGTGGCGACTTCCGAAACATCTCGCAAAGACAGGTTCAGCAACTTAGCCGCTTCCACCGCTTCAATCAAACACGCCTCCGGTTTCCGCTGATTGTAAAAAAAGAAATGTCAGTCTCGTATGGGCAATCAAATCAGGGAGGCGGAATGTGGTGATTGGGAAAGTTCCTTACCGCGTACGCGCAAAACGCGCCCACCAGCGACGCGACGTCGGCGCCAAGTCGTTTCGCGCCGGCTTGCGAAAAAACGGACGTTCGCATCACGACGTGCGTCACGAACCGCCGGGCTATTAGCCGACCCAGCGTGCGCACCGCGGGGACCACCCGCGTTTTGTCCCCGACGTCGTCCACGTTGAGCAGCGCGCCGCGTAGCCCCGCTAACCGCGCGTAGAGGTGGTCCACCGGCGTCACGAAGGAAGAACTCCCGGGAACCGAACCAGGGGGGGGGCTTTGTTGACCCGGCGTCTCGGTACCCGGCACGGATGAGGTCTGGGTAGGTACCGACGGAGTGCCCAATGGAGTCTCCAAAGTCTCCGTAGTACGGACTACGTCGGTCGGTTCAAAGCCGTACCCCGGCCCGTCCCCGAACGACCGTAAACTCGCAGTGGATTCATACCCAACCATGGTAAACACGAAAGCCCCGAAACAAGCATCGACTAGCACGTCCGTCCAGCCATTCGCGCTTTGGGTTAGGGATTCGATTTGGGCTTGGAAAACGTTCGCGCCCGCGAATCCGGAAAGCGCGTCGCGAGATTCCGAAAAGTCGGCTAAAAAAGCGGCGACGCGAAGCGCGTGGCTTACGCAGTGTCCCATTTTGGTCATACCCCCAACCCCAGTTCCGGTGGCTAAGCTTCCAAACACGTCATGGGAGTTGGCGCGTGTCTTGACCGTTACCAAAAACGTATCAACCAGCGGCGCCGCGACGCTTTCCAGAAACGCGAGACGCGCGGAGGCGTTTGAGTTTTGACCGTTTGGGTTTTCGGAAGACTGACTGTCCCTTCCCGGAGTGTCCCTTCCGTGAAACACCCCCACCAGGTCCCCTAGTCCGTCGGAAGGTACGCGCGTATCGTATGGCAGGGAAAGCGCGCGTTCCACCGCAGCGCGGACGGCGTCGCACACCGCGTCCGCCGCGGGTAACGAAACGGGCGCGTCGTTGTTTTGCGCATTTTCCTTTTCACCACCGAACGTAAACTTTTCCATAATCGGATCGACATTGCCTTCCTCGTACCCCAGCCCGATGGCGCCTATTCCGCACGGCGTCCACGCGTCGCCGCTAGTTGTGCCACTTCCGCACACCAGATCCACCCCCCGCTGCGCATCCCCACGTTCCGCGGCGAACCACCGCTCGCACGAAACCAGGGAGGTCGAGGCTAAGCGCGCGAGCGCGCTCGCGTGGTGCGGGATTTCAATTTCCCAAGAGTCAGAGTCGCCCGCGTTCCCCAAACCCTCAGTGACCGATTCCAAAACCTTTTTAATTTCCAAATCGAACAAAGCACAGGAATCCGCAAGGTGGAGCCAGTGCGTGTGGTTTAGCTCCGGGGTCACGTGTTGAACAAACTTATCGCCTTTGGCGTACGACGTGACGTTGGCGAAGACACTTTTCTTTTTCGATTTCGAATCCTTCTCGGAATCGATCGCCGCGCAGGCGGGTACGTATTTCGCGCCCACCAACGTTGACGCCGCTCTGGCGACACCAAGCACCAACCCTCGCAGCTCACGGTTGATTCCCACGTCTTCATCACTAAAAGCCCCGTTAACGTCGGGTTTCAATAAACCCTGAAGCGCGTGACTCGCGATCGGCACCAGCGTCTCGCACGCCCGGGTAACCGTTTTGAACATCCGCTCCGGGTGTTTAGGATCGCCCAGGTTTGTGTGGTCGTCGAGGTTTCCAAACAAGGTTTGGATCTTTTCACAAATCGGCGCAGACAAAGTTTCCCCTGTCCAGGCGTGAGATTCCGCAGGACGAGGGGTCCATGTTTGGCTGTTTGCGTGTATGTCTTCCTCATACGCTTTGTGCTCGGAAGAGTGTTGTGCTTCCCAAAGACGTGCTTCATACAGAGCTGCTCCCTGAAACTCCTCAAACACCTCGTGAGACACCGCGCACACCGAGCGAAGCGTTGAAAGCACGGCTATTGATTTTGACAACGCGTCGTCGGGATCCACGGCGTCGTCCCCGGCCAAAGGCCAGTCGAAGTTTCGCAAACTCGTCGCGTCCAAGTTCGGGGGCCACCCCGTTGCACTTAAAGCGTTTCGCAATATCACGCAGGTAACGTTGCGAAGCGTCTCCGTACACCTCGCGGCTCGGGTTGCGGAGACCAACGCGAAGCGAACGCTGAGCGCGGACGACGACGACGACGAAGACGCGCTGCCGGCAGATTTTGTTCGACTGGTGTTCCACTCACTCTCTTCGGTGTCTTGGTCTTGCGCGAGCGCCCTCGCCGCGTGTTTCAGCGCCGCGGCACCTTGTTCGAGCCTCTCCAACGCCTCGCCGGGAGCCTCCACCAGGGTTGACGGAGGTATTGCGTGGAGCGCGGAAGCAGTCGCGTCTGCTTCGCGAATGGCGCCCTCTAAGCGCATCTGGGACACGCACGCATCTCTGGCGCTGTGCAGCGCTCGAAGTCGCGTGACGAGTTCGTCGACGGCGAGTGACGGGTCATCTGTGGTGTCTGTGTTGCTGTCACTGGCGCGTATGTGGTCGTGCTCGGAGTCGCCCGCGTCTGCCACCGCATCAGTGGCGGCAGCAGAGACAGCCTGCGCGAGGGCACGCCGAAGGTTCGCGACCGTGGACAACGCGCGTTCCATTTCGTCGGCAACGGGCGCCTCACCTGGAGGAGGCATCGCAGGCACCGCGGCGGACATCGAACGGCACGCGAACCCCACCAAGGGTGACAACTCAGTCCAAACTGAACGAACTCACACCCGTTCCCAGAGCGGGAAGAGACCCCCGAAGCGCCGACGGGCGCACACCAAGATCTGAAGTCAGTTAACACTTGCATCGACTAGTGAACGACGACCGTAAGTGAACAAATCCAATACAAGTCGTGAACAAACTCAGTTCTCATCGGGACGGTACTTTCATCACAACCGTGCCCCAAGAGTGCGCTAAGTGCGATTCGCATCAATACGCGCCCGTTCCACGTCACGACCCACACCAACTCGCCATACGCGATTCGAAGGACGGGATGGAGGGTAAACTTTGCGCCCTCGGCGAAGCGGCGGCGCCGCTCAAAACGCGCGCGGCGTCCCCGGGGATGGTTTTTTTTGCCAAAACGGTTTCCCAATCCCCGGTTCCGTCCCCGTCCCCAGTCTGACCATTTTTTGGGGGATAGATATCCCCAACCGAGATCGGATGTTCCACACGCAATTGCCTGGCGCGTTGTTGCATCAACTCAGTCGCGATATCCAACGTCGCCAAACGAACCTCCGCCGACGCATCTTCGTGTGTCAACGCAAACAGCGTGGACCCCGCGACGGAGCACGCTTCGCGAAGAACCTCCGCAAGCGCGGAAACACAGGAGGACAGGCTGTCGACAGCCTGGCCAGCCGTTTCCGCGAGCGTGGCGTTCGCCAAAGCCGTTTCCGCCCTTTCTGCTTCCACCATTTTACGCAAAGCCTCCACCAACGCAAGCGCGTCGTCCTTCGCCATCTCCAAACGCTCAAACGCCTTCTTCGCCGAACGCACGTCCCGCGCCGTCGTTGTCGCGGTGAAGGCCGCGAAGTTCAAATCCTTCAGTGTATCTTTTGCTTTCTGCGCAAACTCTCGCCGGTCACGTTCCACCGCGCATATGTCTCGCTTACACCGCTCGATGCGTCTCAAGATCACACCCGTTCGTCGCTTCGCCGCGTCGTTGCACTCGCGCGACGCGTCCCGTTCAGCGAAGGCGCGCTGTTTCTCCCCAATCGCGCGCTCGTGTCGCCACATCCCTCGCTCCACCGCCACGGACTGTTTCGCCAGGTCTGCGAACCGTCGTTCGTTTTCAGCAATCGACCGCTTCGTGGTTACGACTAACTGCTCATCTGTTCTGCGTGTGAGCTGCGACGTCTTATCCGATATCGCAAGCTCGTGCGCCTTGGCGAGGTGCGCTTTTTCGGAAAGCGCGTCGCCCTCAAGCGCGGTTAGTTCCACCCGTCGCGCTTTGCTTTCGCTCGCCAGGGTCTCGGAAACCGTCCCGATTGCGGCCAACAAATCGTTCCTCTCGGTTTCCCGTAACATCTGCCTTTCTGCTTCCAAGTCGTGCGCGGTTAGCTGTTTTTCAATAGCCGAGGTAGCGCGCTCCGACGCCGCGCGCGCGTCCCTCAGCCGCGTCTCAATCTCCACCGTCTGTTTCTCGACGCAGCCCGTCTCCTCGGAAACCGCGCCCGCGATTTGCCCCACCAACCGCTCCGCTTTCACCAGCTCCAGCGAAAGAAACGCGTGCACGTCGAGCGCGTCCCCTTTCTCAATTCGCACCGCGTCTCGCAAACTCTCAACCTGCACCTCCAACGCCCCGGTCGCGTCTTGGAACTCCCCCAGCTGACTCTTGAGCCGGCCAATCGCGAGCTCCCTCTCCAGCACCTCACGCGCACCAGCCGAAACCTCGGGCTCGGCTCCGGGGTCAACAGCCTCCATTGGTGGGGGGGCGCTCGAAACCTTTCCGCCATCGCCCCTCCCTTTCTTGGGTTTAGGCGCCATGAACGGGGCCCGCCGCGCCCGGTGTGGCAGACGCGAGGCACCTCGATGGTCATTTGGGCGATGCCAAAATCGGAAAATCGGAACCGATTGACCCCATTCGCCCATGTCGGTTTCCTGCAGCTTTATCCACTTTTCCGCCGACTCGATTTGCGGACCCCGCCGCTGCCCACTCCGTCACGCGCTCGCCTCGCGACGCCCCACACTTTCGCTTCGCCTTACCGGTGTCCTTCGCCTTATCGGCGACGTTTCGCTCCCTACAGACTCCTCCCTACAGACAGCCGCCGCGATGGCTTTCAATGCCGCGCTCGCGCGGACGACCTCGGTCCGGCCGCCGCCGTCGATCCTTCGCGGCAAGCGCGGTGCCGCGTTCGCGACGCGCGCCACCACGCGGTGCCGGGTGGTGGTGTCCGTCACCGCCGGTGGTGTCACCGAGGTCACCGTGAACAAGGTCGACCTCGGGGATTGCAAAGTGCGTCTTGAGGTTACTGTTCCTAACGCCATCGCCACCGCAGCGCGGGCGGAGTGCCTTGTCAATTTCGCGGAAAAAAGCGAGATCCCCGGGTTCGTGTACGCCAAGAAGAGCGGGCGGAAGAAAAGCGGCAGCAACGTCCCCCCTCCCGCGGACGCGATCATCGCCTTCGTGGGTGCTAAAGAGTTCAAAGCGTCTTGTGTGGAGGAGATGTTACAGCGGAGCATTCCGGACGCCATGGCCGTCGTCGCGGCGACGGCGCTGCAAGATTCGGAACGCATCGAAACGCCCTTCGACACGCTGTTAAAAGCATTTGACAACGCCCTGGCCGTCCCCGAGGGCGACATCAAGTACTCCATCGTGTGCGAAGTCGTGCCGCAAATCGTGTGGACTGGGGATTACCGCAAACTCGCGGTAACCGTCGTGGCGCCTGGGGACGACATCAGCGACGAAATGGAAGCCACCTCGCAGTTCAACAACCAACTCCGTAACCTGGGTACCATGCGCGTGGTGGTGGACCGCGGGCTGGAGGTTGGCGACCAGGTCGTGATGAGCTTGGACGCGGTGGACCAACAAACGCGGTTGCCCATCGAAGGCATCAAGCAGGAAAAGTTTTCCCTGGACACGGGGGCGGCGAAAATAAACCTCCCCGGTTTGGTGGACGGACTGATGGGCATGAAAACTGGGGGGACGAAGACGTTCCCGATCACCATGCCTACGGACTGGCCGCAGGAGTTCATCAGGGGCGTAACCGCGGATTTCACGGTTACGATAAAGGAGCTGTTCGACAACGAAGTCCCGGCGCCGACGGATGACATCGCGGACAAGATCGTGGAGGGAGCTACTTCCATTGAAGACGCGAAGGAAAAGCTCTTGACGATGCAAAAGGAAAACACGAAAGCGCAACTGGAGCGGGTCGTGGACGTGGCGCTCCTAGACGCGCTCGCGGCGATTTGCGAAGCCCCCCTGCCGTTTTCCATCGTCGAGGAAACCGGCCGGCAGATGTACAGCGAACAGATGCTCGAGATGCAGATGTCGGGTAATTTGGACATGGCGACGGTTGAGAAGATCGCGGCGCCTGAAATGGTGGAGAAGTTCCTTTTGGAATCGCGACTCGAAATCGAACAAGTCGTGCGGCGAACCGTGGCGTGCGAAGAGCTGTTCAAACTGGAGAACATCGAAGTCACGGAAGAGGAGTTCAAAAACGAAGTCGTCGCCGCGAAACAAGAGTTCGAAAAGTACGGCACGGAGTACGACGTGCAGCGGTTGGTGGAGCAGGCGGGTGAAACGATCGAGGCGCGGAAAAGCCTGGAGTGGCTACGCGCGAACGCGGAAATCACGGTCACGCCGCCGGTGGCGTGAGGGAGGAATAGAGGAAGTATTAGAGGAAGTATTAAACGTCGTTGCCTCTAGCATCTAGGTTGAACTGTGAAAAAAGGCGTTTTTCTAAAGTACTTTGTTTCCCCAATCCCCAAGACCGCGCGAAATACGCCGCCGACGCGACCATAACGGCTGTCAACAGTATCATGGCGAATTTCCTGCGGCGGTGTCTGGCGCATGCGACTCGCCACGCACCTCCCGGCCAGAACTTAAGACCCACGGAGTTGTACGCCGCCTCGGGTCGAAACGCGCCGGCCGGGTCGCGACGCATCATCGCGAAAAGCGTTTCCGTCATTTGTTTATTCGCGCCCGTGATCATCGCGGCGGTCCTTTCTGTTGGAATCGTGAAGTACCCGGGCGGCTGCGTGCCGATGTCCTGTTTTGTGTTTTGGCCGGGTGATGCGTACGGGGTGGGCTTCACGACGTCGTCCACGCTAAGAACGCCGCCGACCAAGATCTCGCACGACACCCCTGACGATTGGAAGATGGCGCGCAGTTGCCCGGGCCGGCCACACGCTCGCTCGTTGTAAAAGCACGGAACGCAGTGCCGGTGGACGAACACGCGGCAATTAGCGCCAAGTGCGAGTTCGGTGCCTTGCGCTGCGAGCAGCTCGGTGGCGGTGTACCCGCGCACAACCACGTTGCGTCGGAACTCGCCGTACGACGCGGGTAACGGGTAACCCGCGAGGGACAGGGCCGTGTCTATCGCGTCTGCGGAAATCAGCGTGAGCTGCCGTCCCGGCTCCCTCTCCCCGGGCGTGCGAGCGGACAGGCAAAGACCCGAGTACGAGCCCGTTTTGTTGGCGTAGCGATCCCCCACGATGCCAGCGCCCGCCACGAGCGTGACCACCGCGTGCGGCTGCATCGGCGCCGCGGACCTGGGTGCCGTGAAAATGCCCACAATCGAGGCACCCGAACCCGAACCCGTCGACGCTTCGTGCATCCCGCTTTGCTCCGGCGAACGCGAACGCGAGCGCGAAGTCGCGCGTCGTCGTCGCGACATGGTTGCGCGAATTGCACGTTCAGGTTTGTTTGGACTGCGAGGAATGATGAGCTCGGGGCGAGGGAGAGGCGTTAACATTTGTTCAGCAAGTGCAATTGCGAGTTCCCAGAAAATAGCCGTTTCGTCGTTCCCGATACAAAACCGCCACCCTGGCACCTTCTCTCGTCACTTCGCGCCTGCCATGACCGCCCCCCTCCGACGCCTGGCGCGCGTCGCGCACGTCCCGCGCGCCGTCCACCGCGTCCCGTTCGCAGTCCGCGGCAAAGCAACCGCGTATGTTGCTCGGTCTGCGGGTACCCTGTCGAGTCGTGATGAGTACACACAAAATCGACAAATCGACGACACGACATCGCATCACCTTTTGCCGTTTTACGCCACGATGGTCGGCCGCGTGCTTTCCACGGCGTTGAGTGAAACGCAGAGGTTGGCGTTTGCGGGGCGGTTTTTGAGCTCGCCGGGTACTTCGCGCCGCGCTGTGTCCCAAACGGAACACACCACCGACGCTGCAATCACCGCGGCGCGAAAAGAGCGCGACGCCGCGGTGTCCCGGGCGAATCTGAATGAAGCAAATGCGCTGACGCTGCGGTTGCGGTTAGCGCAGAGTGACCACGCCGCGGTGGAGACGTTACGGGGTGAGCTAAAAGACGCGCAGGCGGAAGCGGCGGATATGCGAATCGCGTTGAATGCGTTGAAGTTCGCGCGACAAGACACCAGGGTTGTGGAAACGAGGTCTGATTGGTCGTCCGTGTTGGAAATCAGCCCACGAGAATCTGAGCTGAAAACGGCGATCGCCGCGTTGTCCGCCGAGCTTGACGACGCAAAGCAAAGAGTGCTAAACGCTGAAGCCGCTTCCGCGAACTTCGCGTCGTCGTTGGTGATGGACGTGAGGACCAAAAACCGGGAGTTGACAAACGCGGCGAACGCGGACGCGGCGTTTTCGCAAACGGAGAGGCACCCAATTTTCGGCCACCTGCTGAAGGACTTTGGGTTCAAAAAAGTCTTCGCCATGAAAGCGGGCGTGCTTGCGGATAAAAAATTGGTAAAGGTGTATGAGCAACAAAGGGCGTTTCGTTCCGCGCGAGCGGTTACGATCGCGGAGATGAAAACCGAGGACAGGTTCGCGGTGCCGGGGGTTATTTCTCTCGCCGAAGGTACCGCGGCGGTCAAAACGAGCGGACCCGCCGGCGCGACGAAATCCGCGTTTTCTGAAATCTTCGCAGCCCCAACCCGGTCGGTTTCCATTTTGGACGGACAGCACCGGGTCGGCGCGCTTGCGATTTTACTGGAAAAAGGCGTGATTCGTGATACCGACGAGGTGCTGGTGGAGGTGTTCCCGAACGTGTGTGACACGAAAGCGTCGGATTTGTTCACGGAAATCAACCAAAGGTAGTACCTTCATTTTATTTCCCAAATCCCTCCTCCCTGTTTGCCTGTACAAGACTGACACTTTTCTTTTAATATCACAGCGAACCCGTCCGTTTTTTAGATTTGCCAGGCGCGGTGGCGCCGGTACTGAAACGTTCGCTAGAGTTATCCGTGCAGTTCTTCCTCACTAAATACCCCACCATGTTCTCCAACTCGCCTCGTTGTCGGGTACCGCATGTCAACCTTGACGTGCTGCGGGAAACCATGCACGAAGCGGACGTCGCGAGCCGGTTCGGGTTGAAAAACGAAAACGACTTCATTCAATGGATGCAACGCGAAAACGAAACCTTTGCGGCGCGCACGGAAAAACAGTGGGTAAAGGCCCGGCCGAAGGTAAGTGTTTCCCATTTACCACACACCGCCTCCCTGATTGCCCATACGAGACTGACACTTTCTTTTTTTATCTCTCAGGTCGGCAAAGGCGCGGCTGGCACGAACGCGGCGTACGTAAAGGCGCTTGGGAAGGCCACGGACAGCGGGTTTTTCCTGGGGATGAGCGATACGTGGCTCGAGACGAAGGAGGGGGGGAAATGATTGACAGGGTCGAGGGTCGACGCATGCTTTTGTGACGGTTTTTGTTCAGTAATAATGACGCTCGCTCAAGAGCGGCTTGTTTTAGTAATAAACGAGTACTCGTACGCCTACTAGAGCGGCTCGCTTGTCTCACCCTCCACCGCCTCCACCTCACTGCTGTCCGGCCTCACTTCAAATGAGCCCCTGATTCTTTTCAGCGAGTTCCCCGCTTGTCTCCAGTTTTTGGGGAACGCGTCCACGGAAAGCACGAACAGGTCGCCGCCGCGAACGGTCGCGCTCATCAGGTAGATGTGACTGTGATTGCGCCAAAGAAAAGCGTCAGTCTTCCCGTAACTTGTATGAGTAATTACTCTGGACAATCGGCAGTACTTCGTGATGTGTATGACTAAACAGTCGTAGTATGAGTAAACAGTTAACAGTTTATGAGTAAACAGTGTGCGGCGGATTTTGGAAACGCAACGACACGTACTCCGGGTACAAACACCCCACGGCGCTCGGACATTGTTTCGCGGGCTGAGAGATGAAAAAGAAAGTGTCAGTCTCGTATGGGCAATCAGTCGGCGGAATGTGGTAAATGGGAAATACTTACCGGCGACGCGACCATGTCCCAGTCGTAGTATACCTGGCCGTCCGTGGCGGTTCGCTTGCTCGCGCCTAGCATGTCCGCCCGGCGATACGAATCGTCACTCGCCAGGCCCAAAGCTTTCGCCACGGACACGTTTTCGGGTTTCCCCAGGTCCGCTATTGATTGCGAGGGGAAGTTTTTCGTGAAAAACAGAGTTACGTTTTGCACGACTTTCCCGTTCACGGGGTCGACGATTTCTTGCCACGTGGTGGTGGATTTTGGTGCGTCTTTTGATGAGTCTTTTGAGGACTCCGCATCACCAGCACCCACCCCTGCAGCACCCCCCGTAGACGCCTTCCCGACCACGCTCCACAAACTGGAAACCTCGAACGAGGCGCGCATCGATGAGCCGTCGCGAAACGCGACCTGACGCGGGTAACTGAACTCGCCGCTATTTACTTTCAGCACGTTTCGCATTGACGCCTCGATCGCGGCTTGCGCGTCTTCTTCGGATTCGTCGTCGTCCTCGGCGAGCGCGAAGTTTGGGAACAGTGCGGCCGCGAACGCGCTTAGCAGAGTTGTGCCGACCACGCCGCGTCGCGTGGAAACACACGGCGGGGGCGGTGGGTCCGCGGATGTGATGACACACATATCCAAAGACTCGGAAGTGGACGCACAGGACACGGCGGTGGATCGGCCGGGCACGCCACGGTTACGCGACCGCGTGCCACTAATCGCGGGTCTCCGGGGCTCGACGCGGCCGCAGTGAGCGGCGACCATGACGCCGACGGCGGACATCCGGCCGTTGAGTTCGGGCGTGAGGCACGGGAAGCGCGGCGAGGTGTGCGCTGGCAGGCGGGTTGGCACGCCACGTCCCGGAAAAATGGGCACGAAGTCGAAATCGGAAGAGGACACAAACTTGAAGGACCATCGATCAAATCCGTCGATCAAATGTCTTCATCGATGAACTTTCATCGAGTCAAACTGGGTTGATCGAGCCAAACAGATGCATCAACCCGGACCGCGCCCTCTTCTGTTATTCTCTACGCCCTCAACACCCCCTCACGTTTCACACCGGCCGCACGCGTCTCTCCGCGCCACTCACCCAGGGTCGGTCGGCTACGGGTTCGCCTTGCTCGCGGCATGGCGTCGTCCACTCGCGGGCGGCCGGACCCCGACCCGGTCGCGGACGTGCGCCCCAACCGCCGAGGGTCCCGCGTGACGCGACAAAGCGCATGGGCGGTTGCCCTGGCGCTGTTGTCCGTCTCCGCGCCCGTCGCGGGCGCGGCCGCGGATCTACACGCGACGCGACCGTTCGCGACGCCGGCGGCGGCGACGTCGTCGTCGGTGAGGAGTGGCGTGACGAATGTACCTACCGTAGCGCCAAACGCAGGGTTCGCGCGCGGATTCGGGGTGGACACACGCGGTGGCCACAGCCATGAAGGTGCGCGGGGAACGGATGGGCTGGTGCAAATCAACTCCCACTCCCCGGCGTTCCTGACCTGGGCGGCGAGGCACGACAAGCTCGTGGAGTATTGCGCAGGCGCGTCACCTCCGTGCGAGGAGTCCCTACACCGTGAAGCGGTGTGGACAAACAACGCGGTCGCGATCGAACTGCACAACAGGGAAGGCGGAAGCTTGATGAAGAAAGGACTGACTCGCTTCGCCGATCTCACCGAAACCGAATTCACGGCGGCGCACGCGACGTACGCGGGGGGTGTGCCGGTGGTGGCGCCGCTGGCGAAGGGAACTTCGTATGGCCAAACAGTCACGTCCGCGCCGTCCAGACGTTTCGGTCGTGAATCCAGGGAATCAACACCAACGGAAGGGCCGATTTTCCTGAAGCGCGCGACGGATGAAGCGGCGATTCGGGGCGACGCGCTTCCCAGCGAAAACGACGACGAGGATGAGGAGACATCAGATGCATCTTCTGTTTCGCTCAAAGGGTTGTCCACAACCCCCTCGCATTTCCCCGCGCTCGGCGCGTCCGCGGGGCTTACGCAAGATACGCGTATGGCCGCGCAAAGCGAGCGCCGGCGCGCGCGAAGGGCGGCGACGAGGGCGGCGGAGGCGGAGGCGGCGCTCGGGTTTGGCAATGAAAAACACAACACAATGCGCGGTCCTCTCGGCAGCGGCCTTGCGAACCACTTCGACTGGAGCGAGCACTTGGATTTCGGCGAAATCGTGCACCAAGGCGCGTGCGCTGGGTGCTGGGCGTACAGCACCGCCGCTGTGGTGGAAGCGGCGCAGTTCGTGCACAGCGGCCGGCGGCAACGCATGTCGCCGTACTCCCTAATCGACTGCGATACCTTGGATCACGGGTGCGCCACCGGGAACATGGCGTCGGCGTACGCGTGGATTCAAACCAGCGAGTTCGGGCTTCCGCCGCTTGAGCGGTACCCGGCGTTGTCCAGCTCGGGCCAGTGTTCGGTGGGTGGTCTTGGAGCGGAACTGGGGGCGAACGCGTTTTCTCCCGACGGAGTTCAGAAGGATCCGACGACGGAGCCGACATCGCGGGATGAGTTTGAATCTGGAGGTCCCGAACCTTTGCAAAAATCAAAGCTGGGCTCGAGCGTTTCGCCGTCCTCATTGTTCGGCGGCGACGGCGCTTCGATCGACGCGAGGGGCCGTACAACGAGTAAAGACGGAACCCCGATTCACATTCCAACCGGCAACGCGCGCGTGAAAGGGTACTGCGACCTGCCTGTGTTGCATTCCGATTCCGAGAAGCAATTACTAAGAGCGCTCGCGCAACAGGTACGGCCTTGGGCCTTTCCCAAATCCTGACACTGTTTACAGCCCCTCTTTGACTATTCACTGTTTACTACATACATCGCAATCACGACTGTTTGCCCATACAGTACACCCACGGACTCGGGACTGACACTTTTCTTTTACAATAACAGCCCGTGGCGGTCGGCGTGAACATCCACGCGCTGCAGTTTTACGAGAGCGGGATTGTGCAATTAGGCGACTGCCCGCCCGCGAGCGTGGACCCGTTGAAAGCAATCAACCACGCCGCAGTTCTCACTGGCTGGGGCTTTGATGAACAAAGCGGGCAGCACTACTGGATTTTAAGAAACACGTACGGCGACCGGTGGGGCGAGGCGGGGTACGCGCGGTTGGCCTTTGGCAGGGATGAGCAAACCGGCTTCGGCGCGTGCGCGCTTTACACCGAGGGTAACTACCCGCTGGTTGGTACCTTGCAGTGCACACCTGGGGCGACGAGAAAGGAAGCCGTGCGGCACGGCGCGTACGTCTGGCTGTACCCGGGGGGGTACAACATGGGCCCTCACGTGGCGAGCGTTGACGACGGGTTGTTTCCCGCGTTGAGGGACGCCGTCTCTGGGTTTTCGCAAAAAATGCAGAGGTTCAACCTCGGGTTTGGCGAGGAAAACCGCGTGGAGGTCATCGGGGCGGCTGCGTTTTTAGTCCTAGCCGCGGTGGTGACCATCGCGGCGCAAGCCACGACGCTCGCGAAACTGCGAAGAGAAGCCAGAGTGGGTACCGCGGAGGAACGAACCGGGTTTGCCGCCACCGGTACGGCGGGGTACGTGGACGACGTGTTGGAGTAAAAGGACTTGAGAAGGTGTTTTTATTTGTAAAATCGATTTCATATACGAGATACAAAAACAATACACCACCTGTAATTAGGACACAACTCCGGTCAAAATCCAACACTTAGCGGTCCTTGATCATGGTCATGTTGGACGGCGCCAGCGTGCTCGGCAGCTGGCCGTTCATCTGCTCCGTGGTGTAGATCCCGCGCGCCTTGAGCTCGCGCTGCACGCGGCACTGCGCGCACGTGTGGCAGCAAGCGACGCAGATGCAGTCGCCGCACATGTCCTTCTCCGTGATCCCGAGCTTGAGCTTGACCTGGGTGTACTGGGGGCCGAGGCAGAAGAGCGCGGAGCAGGGGAAGGAGCACGGTATGGGGGACTGCGCGCCCATGTGCATCCAGCACGAACCGGAGGTGCAGTACGCTGTTGATTTTTTGGAACGAGGGGGAAAAGGGAAAAGGAAAATGTCAGTCACAACAGTCGTGTTTTTTTGGTGCTTTTCCCTCGCTCGGTATGTGACACCTGTCTGTATTGCTCATCAGCATTGCAGCAACGGCACCCGTTTCCGCGAACGCGCGTTGCGTTTCCTTTGCCGGCGGTGTCACAGGTTAATGGCGGGCGTGACACGCGCCGGGAAGGAACGCCGCCGTTGGGTGGTTCGTCACGGACCGCGCGAACCGAGGCCCCCGGCGTCAACGCGTCACCGCGATTCCGAATCGTAATCGTGAAAAAAAAAAGGGCGCGGGCACGTACGAGTTCCGTACACGATGCGGTTGACCTGGGCGTAGGCCATGCCCGGGTTGCCGCCGCAAGTCATGCAGCACGACTCCATGTCGGAGGTGCAGTCGAACAGACCGGTGGACCACTTGTCAGACATCGTGAAGGTTTGATTGATGTACGGCGCGAGCGCGGGGAACTAATGCGGTCAACACCTGCGATCCATCCAATTGTTCCAACTCGACGTGACGACGTTCGACCATATTTTCCGACGCGTCGTTTCGGGGAGAATTTTTTCGGTCGTTTCGAAAGGAGAGGAGGGGTCGGGAGATTTGGTTTTGACCCCTGCAAACGATCCAACCTCGGTCTAATAAATCGTCAATCGTCCCACAAAATAAAAACGCTTCAAATGTTCAAATGTCAAAGTTGCCCCGCCGTTTTTCACCCGCCATCCCCCGCGCGTCGCCGCGCCACCAGGCGACAGACGTCCCCGTCGCTGTCCAGAAGCGCACCTGTGCTTCCCAGTAGTTGTTGGCGGTTTTTTCGGTTTCGCAGTGCGACGGAAACGAACCCGAGAAAAGAGACGGCGGCAAACGCGCAGACGCCGTAAAAAACTTGGTAAAAAAACCCGCCGAAGATGGCTTGTTTCGCGAGCGTCCCGTCCCGTTCGGAAGAACTTCCCTGAATTCTTTCCGAAACGTTCATTTCCGCATCACTTCTGGACACCGAGGCCGCGCCCGTGTTGCGTGTATCATTAGCATCACTCACTTCGTTTTTTTCAACTTCAAAAGAATTAGAATCCGTTTCCCCATCCAGCCAGTCCAGAAACGCGGCGTACTCGTCACTCGGCGAAACGGGTTGCCCGGCTTGCGCGGCGACTTGATTTCCACCGGATTCATTGCCTTGGTCCCAATCAAGGCCTTGATCATACACACTGCCAGCACTCACCGTTTCGTCACTCAAAACCCCGTCGCCAACCCGTTCAAGCACCACCGCGCGCGTCGCCGCGAGCGTCGCGGAGGCGGAGACGCACGAGGAGGTACCGCGCTCGTCGTCGTTCCTTTCCTTCCCAAAGCAAATCGTTCCGAGCGACGCGACCGCGGCGTCCATGGTTGTCGTGTCGTACTGGCGTGTCATTGACACTGCAGAGGAGGTACTAAATGCGCTACTCCCGTTGACGATTCGCAACGCACAGGAACACGACGCGTCGGCGTACGCCGAAATGGCGTCGCAACACCCGTTGACCAGAGTGTCGACGTTTATGTTTTGCCAAAGATCCATACTAGTAATACTCGCGTCGTCGCCACCGCATTTAGCGAACAAATCGTTCCGCACCGAGGACGCGCATCGCGTCGCGCGCTCCAGCCACGACCACGCCAGTGTGACCAAGTCGTTTCGTGACACCAGGGCTACGCCGGAAACGACGAGCGCTACCGGTTGTTGGTTTTCATCGTCGTCATCCGAACGCAACAAGCGCATTGTCACTCGCGTGACCACGGGATATTCCAAAGGATATTTCGACGAAGCGGGAAGCGCGAGCTCGATACGTGTCATCGTGACGTCGTTTGCGTTGTCTGCAGGCGGTGACGCGACGTCACCTGCATTCTCAGCCGTGGTCAGGTCGTTCTCAACCGCCGCCGCCGAAGCGGTGCACGCTGCGTTTCCGGAATCGGCGGCCAAAAAAAGCCGCGTGGTTTCGTCGAGACGCAACTCGCACGTCGCGACGCGTATTGTTTCGCTTTCGCTTTCGCTTGAATTCGCGTTCGCGTAGCCCCCTGTACCAGCGAACACCTCAATCGCTACGTGTGTCGGTTGCTGTGTTCCGCTCGCTCTGTGGTTTTCAGTTGAAAAAGCGCCCAGCAAAACCACCGCGACGCGCGTTTGGACAAAGGTTTCGTGTGGAGACGACGACTCGCTTCCGCTCTTCAGGGACGTCGTTCGGGTCACGTGCAGGGCCCCGAAAGGCGCGAGGCGCACTTCGCCGGGCGTGGGGGGTGCGTTTTGTGTCACTCCGTCAGAGGTGTCAATTGAGCTTGTCGAACCGATGAGCTGTTCGCCAAGCACGGGAGTCGTTGCCACCGCGGTCCACGCCCCCCTCGGGAAAACGAACGCGCCTTTCTCGAGAACCACCTCGTACGCGCGAACCCCACGCACACCGAACACCAGCGCGCACACCAAAACAAGCGCCGCGCGCATGTTTCGGTTACGGTGATGTTTCCAGGCGGAGGCAGCGGCACGCGGTCCGCGCGCGCGTGAAGTCCTACGCGCCCGCGTGCCCCACGCACGTGCTCGCCACAGCCGGACGCTTCGAAACTCACACCGGTTTTTGTTGCGAGTTGACATTTTTCAAAAAATCGCCGGCGGAGTCCAAGGCCGTTGCTGCGCCGAGAAGGACTCAAGGACACAACTGTCAGCACACCATGGACACGCGTTCCTAAGGCGGGTCCCTGTGTGGGGGCGTCCCCCCGGTGTGGCCGCGCCCGCCGCGATGGTTCACGGACAGTGCGTTGCAAGCCAAGCTGGTGGCCGACCTCCCTTCCAAGGAGGCGCGACTCCTTGGAAGTGAATACTTCTTGCAACCCGTCAAGCACCAGCGGTTGCTGGACCACGCGTGGCTTCACTTCAACCACCTCAAGGACAAGCACGTCGCCGAGGGCACCGAACGGACGATATGCGAGTGGACAGAGTTGATTTGTGTGCCGTCGGGATGGGAAGGAGGGCCGTTGCTGCGAGCGGAGCCGGCAACCGCGGCGAAGTGCAGCGCGAAGGATTTTGCGGCGACGTACGCGAAACACATGGCGTTACTGCCAAACGCCGGTTCCATTCGCTGCCCTGCGTTGACGCGGAAGTGCGACCATTGTTTAATACCGTGCCAGGGCGAGTGCGGGTTGTGCGGCGAGGCGTTTTGTTCCCGTAAGTGTATGGTGAAACTCGGTGTGAAACATCGAAAAGAGTGCAAGTTGGTGTTCGACAATGGATACTACGTCGCTCATATGATCACCTTGGTTGAGATGCGAAATGGGGGGGTCACGCCGGAGGAAATGCAGGTGGCGAGTGGGGGCGCGATAAAAATGGCGAACGGGGGAAGCATGAGGACAGACAACGCCGGGGCTGGGGACCAGAGTGGCCGTGTGTGCACGGACTACCGAAACCTGGAAGCGCCATTGGACTAGAAGTCGTCAGTTTCTTGAGTTGTTATAATTCATAATGTCACAAGTACTGAAACACACGCTGCTACGGAAGAGATGAGACGACGAAGTGGGTGTTGATCACGACGTGGAAACGCCCAAAACTGGTTCCCACCGGGGGCGGTTACGTTCCCTTCCGAGCACGCACCCGAGAAGCACGTGCTAGCCTCTTCGAGAGACAACCAAAAAATCTCCCGGGAAAAACTCCCCGTCAGCAATTTTCGTGTAGCTGACGGTGTCAACATCGCGCCATCGAGCACACTCCACACACCGCGCCGCACGCTTCGTTGCAAGCCGCTCACACCCGTTCGCGCCGCGCACCGTGTTGCCACACCTGATGTTCGCCGTCGTCGACCGGGGTACCGCACGGACGCCGTGGGAGTTCTCCCTTGGCTTCGGAAGTTCGGGCACGACAGGTGCGTGAGCTCGGCATCGCTTTTACCGAAAAAAACCCCGAAACGAGCATCCCCGGCAACCGGGTCGGTGTGGGCGATGCGGTGGCGTTTTTTCACGCGTGAAACGAACCGCGGTACCGGAGGATACCCAGTGACATATCTCTGGAGTGGCAAACGCAACGAACTTAACACCGAGCCACACGCACCACCACCGCGGGATAATCGTGACGATTCGTCCGACGCGGATGCTGACGTCGCACTCGAAAAATCGAGTTGTGATTTTCTTTTTCAACTGGCGAAAGAAAAACTAACCGTCACCGTCGCCGCGTCCCCATCGCCTGCCTCCCAACAGAGCGCCACTTACGCGACCACTTGGCGAACATGGTGCGCGACTTCGAAACGTCGACACAAGTGCAGATCCCGGCGACCGATTTCGCGGATTTCGTCGCGCGACGCGACAAACGCGGCGCCGGAGCGGTTCCCGAAAAGGAAGACACCTCCAAAGCCGTGATCGTGGTGCCCACCGCGCCGTACAAGGTTGGGCACCACCAGCGCACCACAAAGACCCAGCACGACCCGAAAGACCCGCCCAACGCGTGCGCGTTGCTCGCCGCGTGTATCACCTTCCCCGCCGTTTCTTTCGCCGTGGACGGCACAATCGCGGTGGCGATGCACGGCCACGTGAGCAACGCGCGGGAAATCCGCGAGCTTTACGGGCTGCCCGCGTCGGCCGACGGTAACGGGTCGGGGTCGCCCCTTCCCGGGATTGAACCCGGGACGCCAAGTTCAAAAGACGCAAGCGCAACCAACTCCGCCACGAATACGCGCGCCGGTAAGGCGATGCGCGCGCTCGACGACTCCGTGAAGATGCCGCCCCCGCCTCCCGTCCGATCGCCGGACTTGGAAGGCGCGGCGCTGCTTTTGGCGCTGTACAAAAAGCGGTTCGAAGACAAAGACGGGGACCACTCGGACCAGCCCGCCACGGCGCTTGCGAGCTGCGAAGGGAGCTTTTCGTTCGTGCTCCTGGACACCGCCACCAACGCGGTGCTGGCGTCGCGGTCGAAACACTCGGTAAGGGCCTTTCCCACTCACCACGTTCTGCCTCCCCTCCCTTGCCCACGCGAGACTGACACGTTACTTCTTTTTTATCGGGCCAGGACACGCACGCGCTGTTCTGGGGCACCGCGCCGAGGAACCCGGGCGAGTCCAGTGAAACACTGGACTCAAACGCGGACCCGGCGAACAAAGTTCGGGAAGTCGATGACGCGTGGGACGGCTCCACTCTGTTCGCCCTGGACCCCGGGTCCCTGAACGGACCGTGCGGAGGCGCCGCCGCGGCGTTCCCCCTCGGCGCGTATTACTACGTCGACGAGACCATGCGTTTCGGCGTGATTCAGAGGCTCACGGCGGGCCGGTTGAAGCGCGAGGTGAAGCCCGTGCACCGGATCAACAGCAGCGGCAAGGTGTGCGGCCTCGGGTTCTACACCCAGAGCGGGAACGACCTCGCGTCGCTGGCGGGGAAGTTCGTGGCGTGACGGATTCCGTTACCCTGTGTACGTAAGACACCTACCTGTAACACATCATGCCTGGAAGACATCTATCTGTAACGCATGTAAAACACGCCTCCCCATGGGACGGAGAGATCGAGAGAGACTACTGTCGGTTGTTGTTGTAAAAGTGTATCACCTTTCTAACACGTCTGACGTTTCTTATAAAAGTAGTACTACGTACTACCCGAAATCTACAAAGCCTGATCAATCCCGAACAGTTTCCGCCCCAAATCCGTGAGCACCGCGTTCGTCTCGTTTCCCGCGTTTGCTAAGCTCAGTTCAATCGCGGCGGCGCGCCTACTCAACCGCCCGGCCCCGACTTTATCCCTCCGGAACCCCTTTACGAACTGCGCGATTCGAAATTCACTTGAAAAATTTGGGGACGACCCGTGCACCACCCGCTGGTCCCTGAGATAAAAAAGAAAGTGTCAGTCTTGTACGGGCAATCAGGGAGGCGGAATGTGGTAAATGGGAAATACTTACCACAAAACGAACGACCCTTCCCGCGCGGTGACCCGGACGGCGCGCGCGTGTATCGCGACGTCGTCGTCCCCGAACTTGAAACTCCCCGCGCCGCCGTTGCGCACGACCAGGCGCGACAAGCGCCAGTCGTCATGCGTCTCGGCGTACCTTTTCTTTCCCTCGTCGCCGCCGAGCGCGTCGACCCAGTCGTCAAAAACTCGGTGGAACCCGGGAACCACGGTCAAACCTCCATCGTCGGAAAGGTTGTCCAACAAATTCAACACGCCTTGGCAGTGCGGCCCGGTACTAAACGAAACGCAGTTGGTTTCCCTGGAGAAGTCGCGAAGCGAGGCGAAGGGAAGGGCATCGGCGACGGATTCGGATTCGGAGGTTGTTTGTTTTTCCGGTTCTTTCGATTCTCGTGTGTCCCTCGATTCGGTGTCGTCTTTTTCGTTTTTTACTTTCGTTTCTTCATCATTTCCTCCAGCAAGCCCTCCAAACGTCCACGGGTTCAAATCCAGGTGCAGGTTCCTCCGAGTTCGCCACTCCGGGCGGTCGGCGGTGAGAATCGGGTTTGGTGGTTGGCGTTTTTTGTCGCCGGCGCCGTCCTCGGTATTTGTGTCGCCGGTGCCGTCCGCGGTACCAGTAGCGCGAGTAGCGCCAGTACTGTTACCGGTACTAGCACCAGTAATGTTACCGGTACTAACAGTAGTGCTACTAACAGTACCAGGGTCACTAGCAGCACTGCCCAAAGTAGCCCCGGTAACCGTTCCCGCCTTCGTGGGTCGGAACACGCACCAGCGGTCCTGGCTTACGAGTAAGTTGGAGGCGGAGAAATCTGGAAGCCGCAAAACGCACGACAAGCACCGCGCCACGTTCGCGTCCACGCGGTTCCGCACGATCTGCGGCGTGAACACCGCGGGTTCGGGGGCGAGGCCGTAGGTTATTGAACTCAACGCGTCGTACGTCGCGTAGTCATGTCTGTTGAATTTTTTATATTCAGTTCCAGTCACTTTATCACCAGAATCAATCCAAGGTTCGATTCCTTCCAGTTGCGAAAAGATCTCGTTCCGCGTCGCGGAACACCGCGCGCGCGACAAAACGTCTTTGAACACGACAAAGCCGTACCGGTCGAAGAAGGTTTTTGCATCCTTATTCGTATCGGTATCGTCCCTTGTGTGTGTTTCGTCCGTCCAGCATTCAGACGGTACGTCGAACGCGGTTATGAACCCGTCTGGATCGGTGGGCGGAAAATCAACCGGCGGGTATTTCACAACCGCGGGGGCGTCTCGTTTCGCCCACGCTTTCCGTTCATCAAGCACCTCAACCCCAACCTCAAACCCGGCACGTCGTTTCTTCCGTCGCCCCACGGTACCCGCTGGGAGCTTGTCATACGTAGCGCGTTTCAGTTCCTTCAGTCGTTGAGCAGCCGAACGTAACTCAAGAGAGCTCGCACCCGCCGCGCCGAGACGCCGCACCAAATCCAGCTGCGCCGCGTACGAATCTTCCGGAACAACACCGGGGTCACACGAATCACTGGACACGGGTGAAGCCGTGGCCACTGGGACGTCGGATGCGCGCATCGCGCCAACGAGCGCACGCACGCACCCCAGGGCGGGCGCCTTCAGCGCGCGGGCGGGTCTGGTGGTGATGTGAGGGCAACCACGAACTTGATGTATTTTTTGTTTTCTGGGAAATAAAACTTTTCTCGTCAACTACTGCGTCATCACCTGCACTCTTCGTCGCGCCTCTTTCGGCACCGATGGACGACGCCCCCGCCGCGGGGGGTTCCGTCGTCGTGGCGGAGGCGCTCCGTAGGCGCCGGACGCAGGAACGCGCGCGGTGGGAGGCGTTCCAACAACGGAAACGAGAAACCGAAGGTGTTCGCGGATCTGGAAATGACAACCACGAAACTCCCCGGGCGTGGTGGGCGCCGCGACGTGACGTGCCGCGCACTGCTGACGACGGTACTGGGCGGCGTGTCGGTGATGTGACTGACCAGCCCAGCACGTCGGCTATGCGTGACAGCCCCGCTGCCGCACCACGCGAAACACCGGTTACGAACACGCCTTCTGATGATACCCCAAACACTCACGTCGACCCCGACGAACTCCCTTCGTGCCGCATTTGCTTTTCCGGCGCCGAAGCCGGACGGCTGTTTTCGCCGTGCCGGTGCCGCGGCACGATGAAGCACGTGCACGTGCACTGCCTTGACGCGTGGAGACGCGCGAGCGCTTCCCGGAGCAGCGGCGGGGTGGGGCGAGGGCGACCTGCAGATGCGAATGCGAATGAAAACGGTAACGCGCATCCAGTCCAGCAAAACCGCGACCTCCGCGCCGGGTCGTACGTCGCGTGCGACCAGTGTCACTTCCGGTACCGCCTGGCGCGGTCGGAGTGGGCGGCGAGGTTGGAGGACAAGCGGCTACCCAGTTTCGTCGCGGTTTTCGTGTTGTTGGTAGGCGTTTTTCTGGTGGGCGGCATCGCACGAGTTGTCACTGAAAACGTAGCCCTGCCCGTATGCGCGCGCGTCGCCCGAGCTCTGCGAAGGGCACCTGAACGATACGCGCCTTTTGTTACCGGCGAGACGGAAGTTTTCAAGCGCGTACGCCGATTCTTCCAGCGCCTCGCCCTACACCGACCGGACCACTCGTTCCGCACGCGCTTGTGGAGAGCCACGGAAGCCTCCGGGTCGGTTGGGGACACCAATCCTTTAAGGCAGCACTTCTCGCGAGTCGTGCGGAACGCGATGGAGGTGTGGAGTTCGTTGGACGAGACACAGGAACTTTCCGGGACCTCGCCGTTGCACGGTGCGTGTCGGGGCTTTCCCAAATCCAGGCACTGTTCGGCCCGAGTACGCCCGACTGTTTACTCATACACGTTACGAAGTACACCCATACTCGAGACGGAAGAGACTGACACTTTTCGTGTACCAATCGCAGTCGAGTTTCTGTTCTACAAGCTCACGGGCTGGCGGTCCCCGGCTTGGTGGAACCCGGTTGAGGGGCCGAGGTGGATGGTGCACCGGGAGTGGGTGGCGAATTTCTGCGATCAACTAGTCTGCGGAATGTGCGTTATTAGCACGGCCGGTTTCGCCGCGCACTTGTCGCAGCAGTACAACCAGTACCGAAACGACAATTTTCAAAACGGCGCCATGCAACGCGTGTTCATGCCAATCGCGGCGACGTTCATTTCAAGAGGCACGGGGGCGTCGCGGTTATTACTGGCGGGCGGACTGTTTTGGTGCGCCGTGAGTCTTCACGAAAAAACCAAAGAGTTCGCCACGCGGGTTTTGCAGAAATTCGGGGAAAGAGTGCTGGAACCGACGACCGCGGAGTTGCGGGTGGAGTGATCGGGTGATGGACCAAAACGACGTACTTCCTTTTTGTTAAAAGGTACAAAAACATGTTAAACCCTAAACCATTAACCCTGGGCGCTCTCCGAAAGCATAGCTGCATAACCCTAAACCCTGTATAACACCCTGCATCTAGGCTCTTGGGCGAAGCCCTCTGTTCACCGACTCTCGCAGGAATCTCAACGCCACATTTTTTTAATCACCAAAGAACGTATTAGGGACGTCCAATGTATCCCATTTAGTCCACTTTCCACCGGCAAATTCATCACACACGATGGGAGGTTCGCTGCACAATGAATGCGCGAAAAAGCGTAATTTATCCCCTGCCTCTCCTAAAGCTTCCCAGCTCATTGAATCCTCGTGTAGATAAAAGTATTGTATCCAAGGGATTTTTATTTTTAAAAATAAATCCAGAAAAGGGCCCATACTTTCATAGGTAGGTAGTGCATGTGTATTGCTGGTACCGGTAACACCACTGGGGCCATCCCAAGGACATGGTGAAGAACTCGAATTATGTGGTGCAGCATCATCTAAGGCTTTTAGCTCGAATTCTTCATTCTCGTTCCAGTCATCCGGGCTTGGGGGCTTGAATTCTTCATCCGGGCTTGGCTGGTAATGAGGAGGAGGAAGTGATGGAGGAAGTGATGGATCACGGCCGCTGCACACCAGCTCGCATATCTTCTGATGTTCCTCCCTGTCCTCCCTGGGGTCGCTGTGGTGGTGAGGAGGGCGTGCGACGTCCACATTCTCATCGCCCCCTGGGTGATGAGATTTGGGAGCTCCGTTCAGAACGGAGCTCTGGTCGACGCACATGTCCACGAGCCCTTCGTCACACACGCCGTCCTTGGAGGGCTTGTCGAGCGTGAAGACTGTGGCGGGTCGACCTCACCAACAAACCTCAAGATCATCAGGATCGTCTGCGCCGGAGCGTCGTTCGACGCACATGTGCGCGAGCCCCTTGCCGCACGTGCTGTGCTCGGAGGGCTTGTCGAGCGCGAAGACCGTATCACGAGTCTTGCTCGGCGGTGGATGGCTCCGCCTCCCTCCAAGGCTCGAATGCTGGATGCCGCCGTGCGCCTGCTCGTACTGCGCCACGTTGAGGAGCGCCGAGAAGAAAAAGAGGACACCGATGCAGATGGACACGATTCGGGTGGTGAACTTGCGGCCGGAGTCGACGGGCGCGCCGCCTGGAGGATCGGAGCGGGCGTCGTCAGACGAGAGAAGAGAATTCGCGGACATGTGGACATGCGGCATGCGGGGAGAGTTTGGGTGGGTGTTATCACAGGCGCGGGGCGACGGCGCGCGTGTCGCAGGTCGCGGGGAAACGGGGAAACGGGCGGGCGCGTACCGGTAAGGGGGACGGTTTCGGGTCCATGTTTGGCGTCATGTGCGCCGCTTATGCGAACCCTTGCCGGGACCCCAGCTATAGCTAGCGTGTACGACAAAGATTCCCAGAATCGCAGATTGGCGGAAATGTCAGCCAATCAGTTGTTTACGAAAAGTGCAACGAAATACAAGGTCTAGAGTCTGACTGCCGCGGAGTTGCGGGATTATCATAGGCGAAATCGTAGACCTCATACACGAACTCATAAAGGTACAAAAACAATGTTACAAGGTCGCCCGCTTGCCGACGTACGAAGCGCACGTCGTTCCCGGAATCTTCCCCAGAACGCCCACTCCCTATATATCCCGTCTCCGCCGTCTGCTCCGGTAGCTGGGCGGCTCCTTACCCCCCGCGTCGTCGCTTTGCGTTTGCGAGTCGTAGTCGTACTCTTTCAGCATGGTCCGCGTGCTCGCGCTTTTCTGGGGCATGATCTCCACCTGCCGCTCCGGCTCCGCCGCTTCGGAGGTTTCATTCGCGAAGAGGTTCTTAAGGTTGCTCACGGTGACGTCCGCGAGGCTGTTTATCACGGAATCAGCGCCCTGTAGCTCGTACCGGGGTTGCCTTCCGAGTAACAACACGCTTTTAGCGCCGCACTCCGTCGCCGCTTCCGTGATCGTGTTGTTATCCCCGAACACCACGCACCGCTTGGGGGTTCGTCCCATGAGCTGCGACGCGCGTTCGATTGGCAGGGGATCAGGAAGCCAATCGGAGACGTCCTCGGACGACACCACGTTGGGTTCGCCACCCGGGTTCATCTCGTTGGCGAAATATTTCAACACGTCCAACCGCTCCAGGCTCGCGCAGAGCTGCGCGAACGTTTTCGTGCCGCACGTCGCGGTCATCGGAACGGCGTTTTGTTTCATCAGCTCCAGGAAAGGCAAAACGCCCGGTAACAGCTCTTCGCGTAGTGGAAGCGGCGCCCCAAGTTCCGTCGCTTTGGTTTCCATCTCCACCATGATTTCCTCGTAAATCTCCCCCCTGCGAGCCACGATTCTCCGCATCTCCATCGGGTCCCGGGTCCAGCGCAGATGTTGCCCGACGAAAACCTCGGGTTTCACGGTGGTGGCGAATTTCAAAACCATCTCGTTCAAGGGCGGTTCTTCCCGTTCCTTGGCTAACCGCATCCAGCTCGCCCGGTGCTCCGCCTCACGGGCCTTCACCAAGACGCCTTCCAAATCGAAAACGCACCCGAACCACTCCGTGGAGAGCCGTTTCTGGCGCTGCAGCGGGTTCGCCAACGTGGGGTCGTCCGCCACGCCCACTGGGGGGAAGTAATGCCGTTCACCACCCCGCGGCTCCCGGTTCGGAGGCCGGAACGTGTCTGGTATCACGATGTCAGTCGCCCCGCCCGCGGACGCGCTGTCCTCCATCGCGCGCAAACGCAAGCCCGGCGGGCGCGTCGTCGCGCGCGCGCTGGTCACCACCCTGGAGACGCGACAGTTTCCGGAATCACAACCCCGCGAACGGGGGGGGAGCGCCGCGGTGTGTCCTCCGCGGGGAAGCGCGGGTTTCACAAGCGCCACCAGCGTGGCGTGCGCGGCGGCGAGGGTCATGGCGGGTGGCCGGGCGGGGGATACGCGCGTGCGGCGGACGAGAAGCGGCGGGAGCGAGGCGACGCGGAGCGTGAGATCACCGAAGACGCGTCGACAAATCCGTTGGTCTGGCCGACACGCGGGCGCTGCGGGGTACGGGACTACGACCGGTAACACGCGCGCGTGTCTGGTGGTCGATATGTGGAGCGGCGCGTCCGAAAACGGCGGCGCGAAGCGTGCGAGCGTGCGTTGCGCGGCTCGTTGTGCTCGGAGACTGGTACAGGCCGACGGACGTGGCTTGCGGTGACTGATGAGGTGGCAAGTTTCACGCGCTGTTGCTAATTTCTGGCCACCGAGGCGAGATTTCCTTCTCATCACGTGACCTCGGAATCGCTCGGCACGCACTTCCTTGGGTCGCGAGTGCGTCAGGTTCGGCCCGGGTTCTCGCGATGGCGACCCCCGGTGAGGCGGAGCGGGGTTTCGGCGGGGCAGGCCTGGAGGAGACCTTGCTTGACCCGGCCGCGTCGCCGTGGTCGCCAGATTTGATAAAAGGTGATGAATTTGCGGATGAATTTGCGGATGGTGATGAGTTCCAACCTCTCGGGGGAGGAGGACACAGGACGTCTGTGGAACCAACGACCACTACTACACGACACCGTCATTCGCAACGATCGTCCCACAAACAACCGCAACCTCCCCTGGAGTCCCTGGATTACGAGCCCGTGAACAACGACGTGGGGCGGTTTTACGACAAGAGGAGGTTCGAGGGTTCAGGCTCGCGAGGAAGAGGTTCGGGCGGTAGAAAGCACGTGTACGGCTACACCGGCTTGACGCTCGCGAAATCGATAATCACCTTGGTGGTGGGTATCGTGGTGGGGGTGCTGGCGTTCGTCATCGACTACGCGGTTGAGATGTTGTTCGCGTTTAAACGGCACGCGGTGCTGGAACACATCGCGGCTACGTACGCCTCGGGGAATGGAACGTCGACGGAAACGAACGGCACGGAACCAATCGGTCATCATCACGCAACGTGGGGGCCCGAAAGTTCCTTTTTAAACGCGATAGGCTGGTACCAACTAATATGCGTCGTGTTAGTGGCTGTCGCCTCGGTGCTTTGTGTTTTTTGGGCACCGCAAGCGGCGGGGGGGGGCGTGACGGGCGTGATGGCGTTTCTCAACGGAACCAAAGTTCCGGGGCTGTTGGGGTTCAAGTCCTTACTCGCGAAAGCGGTTGGCGTGACGTGCGCGGTAGGCTCCGGGCTAGCCGTAGGGCCGGAAGGGCCGATGGTACACATAGGCGCGGCGGTGGCATCTTGTTTGGTGTTAGCGGGGCCGATGAAATGGCTACGCGCGGGACGCGACCGGTGGGTCGGGGACGACGACGGCGACGACGACGTCCACTCCAACGCGAGCGACGAAAACAACGAGGTCGGCCCGATCAGTGACGCCGACGGTATTCTCCACCAGAAAGAAGCCGGCTTCCAGAACCTTCTTCTGGACCTCGGGTCGCACACCACGCAGAGGGAGTTCATAAGCGCGGGCGCCGCCGCCGGTCTCGCCGCGGCGTTCGGCGCGCCGATGGGCGGGGTTTTGTTTTCCCTGTGCGTGTTGGACCTTTCCCAAATCCCGCCTCCCTGTTTTACCGAAGCTGGTGACTGTTTGTCCATACGTCGCGATATACACGACTGACACTTTCTTTTATTTTCTCAGAGAAGAGGCTTCCACGTACTGGAGTAAAAAGGTGATGTGGCGCAGTTTCCTGTGCGCCAGTTCGGCGAGCATTTCGTTGTCCATGTGCCGAGTCACGGGCGGGAGCGGCATGCTTTTTTTGAACTCGCAAGTTCGGAATCAGACCCCGCGGGATTACCTGCACCAGTTACCTTTTTTCGTACTAACCGCGGCGGTTGGCGGTTGCCTGGGCGTCGTGTTCAACCTGGGAACGTGCTTTTTGTCAAAGTACGTAAGGCCGCGACACGACCGCGAGGTTGTCCGAGTCCTGGAGTGCGTCCTGGTGGTTTTGTTAACCGCCGCGGTGCGTTTTTACGCCGCGGAGTCTTTTGGGAGCTGCGTCGCAACGCCGCTGACTTGGAAACACTTCGGCGTCCGCTGGCGCTGCGCTGGCGCGGAGGTAAACGACGTCGCCACGTTGTTGTTCAGCGCCCCGAACAAAGCCATCGGGTGGATGCTCTCCATGGGCGAGACGGAAACGGACGGCGACGTCAGCGCGTACGGGTTCACCGCGCGAGGGCTTTGGGTCACGTCGGGGGTGTACTTAGTGCTGATGCTCACTGCGTACGGCTTAGCCGTGCCTGGCGGGGTGTTTTTACCCTCCGTGTTTCTCGGCGCCACGTACGGCGGCGCCCTGGGGTTGCTCATCAGAAACGTGTTGCCGAACACGTGGGACGTGCAACCCGGGGTGTACGCGTTGATCGGCGCCACCGCGACCTTGGCCGGCGTGTTTCGAAGCTCCATATCCCTAGTCGTGATAATGGTGGAAGGCACGGGCGGCATTTCCTTTGCCTTCGTCGTGATTGTCGCCGTGGTGGTGTCAAACACGGTGTGCGCGCTGGTGTCGCGCAAGTTTTCGGTGTTGAAGCACGGGGTGTATCACTCGGACCTTGACCGGAACGACCGGGTCATTTTCCTTCCCAACGAACCGGCGCGGGGTTTGTTCGTCAAAACAGCGAGGGATTTGATGTGCGCCGGACCGGTGGTCGCCGTCGCCGAACGCGAAACTTTTGACAACGTCCAAAACGTGCTGCAAGCCACGACGCACAACGGCTTCCCGGTTGTCGATCACGACCGGCAACTAGTCGGTACCGTCTCCCGAAGCACGCTTCAGGTGTTGGTGAGTGACTTTTCGGAAGCACGCAACGACGGTCGGCGGCGGTCGCGCGTATCAGGTGCGGAGGTTGGTTCCTCTTTCCGTTTGAAACGATCCCTGGACGCGCGCGCGCGGGCGGCGCATCTGCGCGAACCAAGCGCGGGTACCGAACAAACACAAGTTCAATCGTCGCCGTCGTCGGTGTCGTCGTCGCGCGTCGCCGAACCGCGGGACGTCTCGACGCACGACGACCGTCGCCACCGGTTCGGTGAAACCACACACGCAATCGATGACCCTGACCCCCACAGCAACCTCATCGACGTCGCGTCCTTCATGCATCGCGCGCCTCTTTCCGTGCACGCTGACTACCCCGCGCAACGCGCGCACCTGCTGTTCACCACCCTGGGTTTAAGGCACCTCTGCGTCATCGATAAAACAAACAAAGTGCGCGGCGTCATCACGCGCAAAGACGTGGCGAACTTTTTTAAGCCCGAGTAGAGTATATTTGGTGAGTAATAACGGTCTTGTGTCAATATGATATGATGTGTTAATAAAAATTAAAGCACGCGTTGTTTACCAGATATCCGACGTAAGTACCTGTCTTCCCCGTCATCCCTACCTACCCTTCCCCCGCGCTACGTCGCGGGACCGGTTTTTTGACACCCCTCGAATCGTCAAAATCGCCGTTCCGCGTATACCCCGTCTTTCACCCTTCCCGAAGCCACTGGTCCTCCACCCCGATGCCGTGATTTTCCAAAACCTGCTCCAGACGTTTCACCCGGTCCTCAAGCGTGAGCAGCTCCGCTTTCGAGGCCGCGAGCGTGGCGACCGGGACGGGCGCTCGCGACGGCGCGAGGCCAATCGCGCTGTACGGCCCTAGCGGCTTGACCGCCATAAATTTGTCCTGCTTCCGCTCTTCCTTCCTACGAAACTCCAGCGATCGAAACGCCTGCGCGCGTTCCTCGTCGACTTTCTTGTCGTGTTCGCTCTTGGTGCTGAAGTCGCCCGCGTCGACTTTTATTTTTTTGATTTCAAACGGTTGCGGTTGGGGCTTTTCGGTTGGCGCTTGTTCAGACTGCTCGCTGTCCGTGTAGGACCGCTCACTCGCGGGAACCGCGGGAGGGAACGGACTCGCCTCTGCCGGTTCGTACGGTCGTGTGGCCGCGTCGCTCGAAACAGTAGGCAACCGGATGCTCGGCTCGAACGGCGGCATTTTCGCTTTCGCAACAGGAGGCTTGACGTTTTCGTCGAACGGTTTCGAGGAGGCCCGCTTTGCGTTTTCGGCTTCTATTTTCGCCACGCCGGGGGACACGGGCGCGGCGAGGGGCGACCTTCTATGGTCCATCACATCATTCCCGGACTGTTTACTCACTGGTGAGTTACTCAAATTCGTGTGCATCGGCTTGACCACCGCATCGGTGGTGGTGACGTCGGTCAGCGCCACGGGGACGTTTTCAATCCGTCCGACCGGCCCCGCGGGCGACGCGCTCGGTACCCGGACCCACTCGAACGGCCAGGACGCGGCGCCCACGAAGAGCTCGTTGTTTTTGTTGGCGTCGCCGTCGCAAACGGTGGGGTAGCTCGGCTCGGTCAACCACTCCCCATCCACGACGAACTTGAACCGGAACGTACCGGTGGGTAGGATGGCGGTCACGCTGTGCGTCGGGTGGCTGTCCATAGGGTTGTTCGTGGACGCCTCATTCGGTCCCTGGTTCGATCCCTGGGCATCCCCTTTATCTGAGTTCTTACGTTTACTCAAACTCAGCGTGTGCGTCCACCCGCCCGCGACGTCCCCCGCAATCATCACGTGCTCCCCCCCCCCCCGCCAGTTGACTGTGACGTGGTGCAGCTTCACGACGGATGGCGAGTTGTCACTACTCTCGGTGTCCTTTTCCCCGCCAGAGTTGTTCGTGTCGCCTTGTCGCAGCGCGCACCGCATGCTTTTGTTTGTTTCGATCGCGTCCGTGAGGCGTTTGAACTTCACCGGGTCCAGCGAGCTCGCGAAATCCGCGAGCCGCGACCCGCTTCCGTTGTACACGTGAAAGTACGGCAGCTTAACCACCCCTAGTTTGCGACACAACTCCTTGCACTCGTCGAAGTCGATTTTCACGAACAACACGTCTTGTTCTCGCTTCGCAAGTTTCTTTAAGGCGGGGTAAAGACGGCGACACGAGTTGCACCACTTGCCGTAGAACTCGACCACCAGTAAGGTGGACGCGCGTTCGTTTCCGTACGCGGCTCGCATCACGTCCCGCAGTTCTTGTTCAGACGTAACGTCAATGAAGTTTGACGTCGCGGGGGTGTCCCACCACCCCGGCTCGCGCTCGTCCGCGCGCCCCAAGGCGTGAACGACGACGGGAAGAGAGCGGCGTGGCGCCGTATTTTCTTTTAGATTGCGCGATCCTCCAACCGACGCGTTGATGCGTTGTTTGGAACCGCCGAAGGCGCTCGCGGAACGTGTGCCGAGCGTGGAGTTTTGACGCGCCCTGCCTGGCGAAAACGCGACGACGACGCGCAATGACGAAACCACGCTATTCATCGTGAATGGCGCCGGACGCGCGCGGGGCGGCGCGCCGCTTAGATTGAGACACAACGAGCAAAAAGCGCCGACTGCCAAAAAAAGATTTTCACTTTTATCTCGACGAAATATCTCGCAACCTATTTGGTACGAGCGAGTTGTATGGGCAAACAGTCTCATCAGATCATCACGCAAAGAAGATGCCAGCCTTTTCATCACGCCTCGCCCCCCCGACGCGCACTCCGCGAGCGTCAGTTTGGGTTACGCGACCGCGTTTCCGACCGTTACCGAAGGGTTTGTGAACGCCATGGGGGCGCTGCGACGCGCGTTGACCGCGCTGGCGCGCACGCGACCGACCGCGGCGCACCGCGGCTTCGCCACCAACATCAACCAAACCTACGGCGCACCCGCGGAGACGTTCAAGAGAAAGGTACGCCCGACTTGCGTTGCCGTGTGTGATCGCGTTCGGTTACGGGCTGTGTTGCCCGGTGCGGTGGCGTACTTCGCGCCAAGTCGCCGTTCGCACCGACCCGCACCTGCTCGGGGCGCGACGAGAGTCACGAGGGGACCAACCCTAAATCGAACGTGGTCCCGAACGTGGCGAGACTGATTCCTCCGGGAGACACATCATGGTCCCAGTGATGAGACTACCCTCGTCTCTCTCCATTTCAGTCACCCAAACCCGGTCATCTGACCCGTGCTCCTTGTGCTCCCGTCATCTCCACCCCAACCACTCCCAACTAATCAGGTGACTATTTACTCCCCCGCGCGCGCGGCGTGCCAGCAAGGCAAGGCTTTGGTGGGCGGGTGGAAGATCCATCCGGGCGAACAGGTGCGCGTTTTTACCTTTCCCAAAGCAGGCGGCGCTATTTGATGCCCCGTATGGAGTGCGGTTACGGAAGTCTTACCACTACAACAAAGTGCACTAGAGTACCAGACTGTTTGCGCACTGTGCGAAAATCGCCCAACACAGCGCACTCGGGACTCACTTTTTTCTTTCCGCACTGCAGCAAAAGTGGGAAAACCCACTCACCGGGTGGACGTCGAGCGGCGACGCTTTGAGTCATCAGTTCAACTCGATTGTTAACTTTGAAACCAAGGAGGCCGCGATGAAGTGGTGCGAAAAGATGGGGTGGGAGTATGAAGTGATGGCGGTACAGCGGCCGAACCCGAAAGGGAACTCGATCATTCCGGGGGCGGGGAAAATCGGCGCAAAGCCGAAATCGTACAGCGACAACTTTTCGAGCTTACGAAAAGGAACGCCGATATGGCCGCACCCGGGGTTCGAACCCGCGGCGAAGTGAGGAGGTCATACTTGAGTTGCTCACGGAAAACGTGATGCAGAGACGCCTGCGCGGAGATGACTAAAACGCTTTACGTGAGGAATATGATGTATACCACCCCCAACGAGTGTCGTAGCACGCTCGTCAAAATCAATTCACGATGCGAATTTCGTTCGTCTCTCTTCTTCCCGTAAAACCACTATCGGGTAAACTTCTCGCACCTCATCACACAGTTCGTCTCGCCGCAGGTCACGCGACGTGCGGGGCAGGGCAGGGTCGGCCAAAGCGACCGTAGCGGCGTAGTCCAGACGAGGTGTTGCCTTTTCCAGGGGATCAGTGCAAGGGTTTATTTAGTCGCCGTCGTCACCGTCGGACGCACTGCGCACGAGTGGGACCGCCGCCGCCGACCACTAAATCTCGGAACCCGCGTCGCCGTCGCCGTGCGCTAAGGCGTGTACGCCCCAGTTCCTTCCAACAGCCAGACGCATCGTACGCCAACCGTGACCACCGTGTGTGTCCGTAAACCCGGCCGCACACGCCATCATGTCCGGCAAGTTCAAGATGCGCTGTCACTACGACGTGTTGGGCGTGGATCGCGATGCGGAGGATTCCGAGCTGAAAAAGGCGTACCGCCGTTTGGCGCTGCAGTGGCACCCCGATAAGAACCAGCACCGTTTAACCGAAGCTGATTCTAAATTCAAAGAAATCCGAGGCGCGTACGAAACCTTGAGCGACCCGAACGAACGCGCGTGGTACGATTCGCACAGGGAGGCTATTTTGCGCAGCGGCGTCGCGGGCGCCGGTGACGACGCGCGACCCGAGGATGAGATCGACTTGATGCCTTATTTCGCCTCGAACTGTTTCCGAGGGTTCGAAGACGACGACGGCGGTTTCTTTGGAGTCTACGGCAAGCTCTTCGCCGCGCTGGATTCCCAGGAACAAAGCGCGTCGCTCGCGGCGAACCGGGAAAAGTTCGCAAACGGCCCACCCTTTGGTTCGCAACACGACGACTGGAACGGCGTGAAAGCGTTTTACGACCACTGGACCTCATTTTCAACGATGAAAACCTTCGCGTGGGCGGACGAGTACAACCTCGGGGAGGCGGATAACCGGAAAGTTCGCAGGCTGATGGAAGAAGAAAACAGGAAGCTCCGGAAAAACGAGGTGAAGGAGTTCAACGACACGGTGCGGCAGTTGGTGGGGTTCGTTAAAAAACGAGACAAGCGGTTCGTCAAGCGGCAGCTTGAAAAGGCTCTCCTTGAAAAAGAAACCGCCGCGCTCGCGGAACGGCGGAAAGCGGAAGCCAAGCAAGAAAAGCACAAAAAAGCCGCCGCGTTTGAAGAAGCGGACTGGACGAAGCAAGACGCGGACGGCCCGCAGTGGCTGCGGGACGAAGTCGACGCGGCGGACCGCGCGAAGCGTGAAAAAGCGGACCAGCGATTGGAGTTGTTCTGTCCGGTGTGCCGCAAGCTGTTCAAAAGCCAGAAGCAGTGGGAGAACCACGAACAAAGCAAGCAGCACAAACAATCGGTGCTGCGGCTGAAGGAGGAGATGATGGCTGATGAGGAGCTGGTGCGGGTGGCGATGGACGAGATGGAGAGTGGGAGCGGGAGCGGTGGGTCGGGTGGTGATTCGGATGAGGGAGACGAGGACGATTTGAGGGAAGGCGAGACGCGCGACGGAACCGAAAAGGCAGACGTTAGCGTTGATGACGGTTCGGACGACGATGATAATGAGGATGCTTCTGATGATGACAATGATAAGGGTGATGACGAGGGTGATGACGAAAAGGATGACGAAAACGACGAAGACGCGATGTTGGCGCGAATGATGGGGCACGCGAGGGTTTCCAAGAAGGTACCCGTGGCGAACGTCACCGACGGCGGCGTGTCGAGCTCGGACGACGACGACGCGCGATCGGTGGCGTCGTCCGCGTTTTGCGACCGCGCGGCGCGGAACAAGCCGAGGAAGATGCTGAAGAAGAACAAGGTTGGGCGAAAAGGAGGAGTCCGGCACACAGAGGCGGCTAGTGAGTTTGACGTGCAAAGAACGCGCATCGAGGAAGATATCACGGAGGTCGGGAACGACGCCGAGAACGACGAAAACGACGCGAACGCGCGGTCGAACAAAAAAACCTCGCTGGGTTTCGACGTTTTGGACGCCGAGGTTAGGGACGACGGGGTTGGCCTTTTAGAGGTGATTGACGATACCAGCGATACAGGCTTACCGAAAAACGGCGACGACGACGACGACGACGACGACGGCGAACCGCAAAACCTCCCGGCGAAGAAGAAATCGCGGCGCGCGAAGAAGGGAAAAGGCGCCGGTTGCAAAACCGACGAAATCGGTACCGCCGGCGAACTTCTGAACTGCGCGTTGTGCCGCCTCGTGTTCACGTCGGGCAACGCGCTTCACAAGCACTTGAAGGAAGCGCACTCGGGGACGCATAAGAAGAAACGGTAGAAACAAGGGCTGCTCGCCCTACGTGTTTCTATCACGGCGTACCAGTAGTGTTACCACACGTACTTCTGTCCCTCAAAATAAATACTTCTCACAAGAGTTACCAACAGTTACCACAATTTCCCTAAAATAAACTGTTACGTTCTACAGCGTTCTTTTCGTTCGTACCAGCGCGTTTCCTTCTCGGTGGAACCTACTCGCGGGTAACCCGGCGGCGACTTCGTCGTTCGCGTCCACGCGGTGGAAGTTTAGTTTCTGCATGCCGTGCGTGGCGTACTGTTCGTTCGCCACCGCTTTTGCGGACTCGTCATAGTAGTTCGCCAGTTCCTTCCTCCGGTCGTACGCCGCTTGCGCCCCGCCCCCGCCTTTCCACTGCACCTGCGGTACCATCCCCGGATCGAAGTGGTCCTCGGTGTCTTTGTGCGCGTGCAGTTCCGAATACTCACTGGCGAAGGCTTCCCTTTGCGTGTGTTTGTCGTCGCCCATCATCACGCCGTCCTGCATGGTTATGGACGATCGCGTGTCCTCCCCCGCCCACACGTTTCTTCGCGGCCCCTCTTTGAAAATCCCCTCGTCCACCAGCTCTGCTTTTGGAAGCCAATCCGGACCCAAGCTGGTTTGCGAATCCTTCCCCGCGTACTTGTTCCGCCGCGGGCCGTCGCTGAAAATACCTTCGTCGCTGGCGCCTTTCTTGGGAATGAAACCAGGCCCCAGGGTCTGGTACGAATCCTTCCCCGCGTGGATGTTAACCCGCGGGCCTTCCGCAAAGATCCCTGGAGGGATAAAAAAGAAAACGTCAGGCTCTCGTGACGTGTATGAGGGATTGGTATTACGTAAACAGTCAGGGTAATGGGCAGAGGTAGTAGTCCCTTCTGGTCGTAATAGTCCCTTCGGAAGGACGAGTATGGGCAATCGCAGAGGCAGTTTGTGGTGATTGGGAAAGCCCTTCCGCACCTTCGTTAATCGCGCCGACGCCGTAAAAACCACCCTCGCCGTGTTTGATGTTCGCCCTGATTGTGAAAAGAAAAGCGTCAGTCTTGTATATCGCTATGTATGGACAAACAGTCAGGGCAGAGGTAAGAAGTCCCTTCGCAGGACGAGTATGGGCAATCGCAGAGGCGGAACGTGGTGGGTGGGAAAGGCTCTTACCGCGCGCGCTCGCCCGCGTGTTTGTTCTTCGTGGGGCCGAAAATCCCCTGAAGCGTGTTCCCGCGTTTCCCGACGATCCCGTCGTCGGAATGCTCCAGGGACGTCGCACTGGCTTTCCCCGAAAACCGCGAAGGCCGGTCCTCTTCGAAATACCCGTCGCCTTTGTTGTGCTTCAGCGACATCCCAGGGCCAAAGGAAGACTCCCCGTCCTTCCCGGCGAAACCGCCGCGCATGCCGTGTCTTTTCTCGTCGAAAATGCCCTTGGAGTTTTGCCAGAAAAATGTCAGTGTCAGTCTTGTATGGGCAAACAGTCGTCCGGGATTTGGGAAAGGCAACACGTACCTCGTCCGTCGCGCTTGCGTCCACCAACATTCCAGCACCGTGCGTACTGGACGCCATGCGCTTCCCCGTGTGCCCGCCCCTTGAGTGCGCGCCCTCCGCAAAGAAACCCTCGCCCTCCTCCGTGCTTCGTCCGCCTTGCCCGCGTGAAGCCCCCGCGCCCCACGACATCGCCCCCGAGTCTTTATCCACCCCGCTGCCGTACGCGTCCACGTGCCCCCCAGTGATTTTCTTCTGCCCGAACCGAGGGCCTTTCTGTTCGAATATCCCGTCGTGCGTCTTGCCCTCCGCGCCCGCTAGGCCGCCTTCGTGGTAACTCAGCGACGACCGGTGCGCGTCTTGCTTCCACTCCGCCTTTGCCGCTCTGCCGGGCCCCTCGTCCGCGCGGCGGAAGATGCCATCCTCCACCGCATCCGGGTTGCCCATCAAGGACCCGCCGTGGAACCCCATGTGCGACTGTGCGATGGGCCGGTGCCCCGCGCTGCGGCGGTTCTCGTCGAAGATCCCGTCGAACTGCGCGGAACTCTTCGCCACGAAACCGTTGACGTCGCCGGTTTCGATGTTCCCCTCGCTCGGGTGGTGGTAGTTCGCGCCTTTGCCTTTGGATAAAGGGCCGTTCTGGTAGGTGCCTTCCTGGACACCTGGCACCACGGCTCGCATTGTTCGGTCAGAGGGCCGGGACGCGCGTACGCTCTTCTTGGAAACCCCCACGTCGCCGAGCGCGTCGCCGCCGAGCGCGCCGCCGCCCGCGCCGCGGCCGGTTTGAATCGCCATCCTGGACGTGAACCGCTCAAGCGCGCCTCGCGCGTTGTTCACCGGGGGCGGTACCCGGCCGTTGGGCTTCATCGACGCCAGCACCCCGGCGTCCATGTCGTTGTGTTTCGGTAACGGTTTCTGTTGCAACCGGTCGATCCCGCCCCGGTACCCCTCGTACGGGTCCACGAAGTTTTTGTGGTGCACGCCGCTTCCGCTGAAGGACGACTCGCCTTTTCTGCCCGCGTGCAAACCTTGGTAATACCCCTCGAACTCGTACCCGTTGGTGTAGTACTTCCCGTAAAGCTCGGGGTCGTCTCCGCGGTAGTCCAGCCCGCCAGGGCCGCCACCACTGGATGCTTTCGTGAAGGTCGCGTCGAGGCGCGCCGACGCCTCCGCTTTCTCCGCCGCGTCTCGCGCCCGCGCCTGTTTGACTTTGTTGGAAACGAACTCCGGCATCGGCGCGTGGTTGGAAAGAGGCACCCCCCCGCGCGGAGGGCGGTAGTTGGGGTCCCGGTAGTGCGAACCGATCGCATCACTCACACGCGCGCCCTCCCCAATCTTCGCCTTCACTTCGTGCGGGTCGTACGACTCGATGATGTGCGGGTTCTTCGTGTGCGCAAACGCGTTCGGGTACTTGGACCGATCGTACTGCCCGCCGTACTCGTCCGACATGCGCGCGTAGTGGTTGCTGGAACGCATGGTTTCGTTCTGGGTTTTTGAGATTTTGACAACACAAGAGATAGAAGTGGGGGTGGTCAGTACGTGAGGCCGTGACTCGTCGCGCGTCCTGTGGGATGGACCAATCGAAGGATCAATCGTCCAGAGTCCGACACCGAATCGACCGAGAATCTCATCTCTCGGGGGTACGTCTACGTCTCGTCAGCGTAACAAAGCGCACGTACCGCGTACACCCGCGGGTGTTCTTTTTTCCGCGCGTGGACGTTATACTCGGGGACGGTCGACATCGCGGGAAGCGAGATCGACGAACGTGCCCGCGCCGCGCGTCTCGAGATGACACAGGCGCACCCTCGGTCCAAGAGTTTCTTTTCGTGACACCGCGGCCTTGACTTTTGGCTGTTCCGGATTTGGAGCAGGATTTCGAGAGACGTTTGGAAACGGTTTTCAAATCCGCTCGTAGCAGCCCAGCGCCCCAGCCAAGAAAACAACTCTTGCCAACTGGCAAAGTGTCACACAAGCCTCGACGCAATCGCGCTCTACACGTCCCGTCTCACGATGGCAGCCGTTTCCGGCGCGCTGGTTGTCGGCGGTTTACCCTCCCACGCCGTGTTCCGCACCAATCGCCGCGTCCCCGACCGCAAGGTGCGCACCGCTCCCTCGATTGCGTCGTCTTGATTACTCGATTGCCCTTTCCAACGACTCAACACCAGATGGGTAGGGTGCCGCGTACCATGGGATGCTCGCTGTCGCTGTGCTGACCCACCACGGCTTGTTTTGACCACGTATCCCACCCCAATCCCGCGTCCTGTCACATCTCCCGTATTCCCTCCCCTCACAGGCGGCGCCTCTGCGCTCGTTCGCGCGCGTGCTTCCCAAACGCCGCGGCGACGCAACGGTGTCAAATGCGTTTGCGAGCTGGAGCAACGCGCACCAAAAAATCGATGTGGTCACCGACTCCGCCAAGACCCCGGCTTGGCCCACCGGAGTCAGTCCCCCCAAGGAAACCGCGCCTTGCCGCGAAACCCTGGCTCAGTTGGAGCTCGTGGCGGACGACGCGAAGGCGGCTTCGCACCGAGCGCAAACGGAGTTGTACGACGCGAGCTCCCGGTTAAAGCAAACGGAATCGCCTCTGGCGACGGCGTCGCAAAACCACGGTGAACAACAGCAAAAAGTCGACGCGGCGGTCGCGAACCTTCGCGCGGCGGAGGACCAGATGCAAAGGGCGGACGCGAATTACGCACCCGTGGCGTTTTCCAACGACGCCGCGGTTCGGGCGAAGCATAGCTCTGGCACCGCGATGAGCGACCTGACGCACAGCGTGAAAGCCAAAGCCGAGGAGGTTTTGGTGGCTAAACAACGGGTGGATGAGTTGAAACTGCTTCTCGGAAACGCGGAGACCAAACGCGACAGCGGCGTATCGCTGGCGGCGCTCGCGGCGGATGAGATGGACAAATCAGAGCAGCACTTGGTGAACTGCGATACCCAGTTCCGACACATGCACGGGCTGGTGGTCAAGTTGAGCGACGAACTCGCCGCGGCGAAGCTTGTTCGGGACGTCACCACGCCTCACCTGGAAACGCTGAAGACCCACTTGCTTGAAAAAAAACGCGATCTCGAACACGCGCGAAACGCACTGGACGTCGCCGCCGCAAACCAACTCAGGGCAGTTTCAATCGCGGAGCAGAGCATCGCACAGGCGGAACGGGTCGGGAAGGAACACGGCTTGGCGCTTGGCAGGTTTGATTTAGGGGAGGCGTTTTCAAAAACGGTCACGTCGGAGAAAGACGCGCTACGGGAACAGTTCCAACGAGCGGTCAGCTCGGCGAGCGCGGTTCGCGAAAAAGCAAGCGCGACGCAACAAAATTTCGCGGAAGCGCTCGCGCGCGTGTACGCCGCGCGCGCTGAGCTCGCCACTAAGACGCACTCCGTGGAGGTTGCCGTTTCGATTCTGGGCGATTTCGAGGGGCTGTTAGAGAAAGCCTCGGTTGCGCAGGATGTGGCGAGTATTGACAAGCAGATGGCGGAGCGTTTGTCGGCGCGGAGCGGTGAGATTTTCGACGCCGCAAAGAAAAAGGCGAGCGACTACGCGCGTTTGGTCGTCGCGTCAGAGGCGGTGTTGGACGCGGAGTGGGCATCAGAAGCGGCGCATGCTGAGGCGCAGAAAGCCAGGGCCAGTGCTGATTTGAGTAAAAAGGACATCTCGCGGGTGGAGCACGCCTGGGCGTTAGCCGCGAGAGTGGCGGAGGCGGAGGCGGCGGCGGTTGAGGGTTTTTCGCTGGAAACCGCGGCCGCGAAGGAAAGGGCGAACGAAGCCGCGGCGCTTCAGCGCGAGCTTCACGTGCAGGAAGCGAATTCGGCGAAGGAAAGAGTCGCGGAACAGGACAAGCTGCGAGTGCTTGAGATGATGGAGATGGCCAAGCGGAACCGGGCGATGGACATGAAGAGCAAGACGAGCGGTTTGGCGGGTAAGTACGCCGGCGGTTCCGGCGACGCACAAACGCAACGCAACAACGCCGTGCCGTTACGCAGGCCGTTCCAATTCCAAGACACCGTAGAAGATGAAACGTCGCAACCTGTAAGCGTTGGGGCGGTGCAGAGCGTGGGCGCGAACGAGGAGGACGAGGAGACGGGGATGTCCATCAGGAAGTGGTTTTCTTAATTTTATTTTTGGTTCATGTTTGCGAATGCACGACCCTCGGATCGTTCCAACCCGCGTTCGATGTTCTCTTGGTATACAACGATGTTCTCGTAGTACTGCAACGTGCTTGTTCTCACTGGTAATACCCGTGTCCCTCGCCCCCGTCGTGTCTCACCACAGTCCCCACCGTTTCGGTTTCGGGGCAGGAGCGAGGGATGACTCGGGTACACTCGATGCGCTGTGCTTCGCGTTTTCGGTCCCGCCCACCATCGGCGAGTTCTCACGCCTGTCCGACGTCAGCACAACGTACGTCCCGATACAGTTAAACCCGACCCCAGCGCCGAGCACGGCGAGCATGAAACTTGTGCGCCCGCGGAGAGGCATCCCCAGCCCCGCACCGCACCCGCGCACCGTGGGGTCTGGGGACGTCGGGTGATCTCGTTCGGATGTGTGTAGATGTTTCGGATTCGGAGAATGTGCTTTACTGCAAATTTCCGCGCCGTCCAGAGACACGAAGTATTACACTCAGTTACAACTCTCAGTTCAAAATTCTACTGCATGGTCTCCAAGTCCCTCGTCAGCACCCCGAGCGTCTGTGCTGCAAATTCCGCTAACCCCTCCAGGGTGGAGATCTTCAGCGACTTATTGCAGTCGTCGCGCGTATCGATTTCCGTCGCGTCCGTTTTTTCGTCAAACGAATAACTTATTTTTTTAGAAGCATCCTTTTCATCCCGCCCCGCAATCCCCCGCGCCGCCTGCAAAACGCAAATCGCCGCCGTTTCAGGAGAACACTCGCCTAGGTGGTCGCGGTCAGTTGAAACACCACCGCCAACACCAGAAGAAGAAGATCGCCGCACGACGTGCTTCAGCGCACTCACCATGGTTTCGAATATCTTCCCGACCCGGGTTTCGTCGCCCCCGGAGAACGTCGTCGCTAAGCGCGCCGCTACTAACCACCCTTGCGTGTACGTTTTCGTTTTCCGCGACGACTGTTTGTTGTTGGTCACGCCTCTCAACTGATCGTTCCCCACCACACAAATCCCGTCCGTCAGCACCAACCAAATCGCCGCGTGCTCGTGCTTCGCGAAAAGAAGCAAAGCGGCTCGTGTGAAAGTCGGAATGGTTCCGTTGTTGGTGTTAAAGGTACTTCTATGTATGGGCAAACAGTCAGGACTTAAAGGCGTCGCTATTCCGGCGAGCGTTTTCTTGGCGAAGACGGCAACCGCGGCGTCGAGCGATTGAAACAAACCAGCTCGCGCCGCGAAAAAAGCGCACACACAAACCAACCGCAACACCCCAAACGGCCATGTTTTCAGTAAACAAACGGTGACTGCTTGGAACGTTTGGAACGTCTTGTCCATAACGTCTTTGCCGGAAGTGCTGACTATATTGTCCATGGAGTCAGTCTCAGCAGTGCGTACTATGAACTCCGCGAGAAGAAAACAAACCGCTTCCGCGGCGGAGACGGGTTTCGGCAATTTATTATTGCTCATCGCCTCCGCGTTGTTAATAAACGCGCACGCGCTTTCGTACTCCGAGACGTGTATGTCCATATCACCAGAAGTGACAGTCGCGTCAAACGAAAATGTCTCGCCAGCGCGGACGCACCGCGCGAGTTCGCGAAGCGCTTCCGAAGTGTCGTCGGTCACGCCTCCTTTGTCTACGTCGCAACATTCTTCAATGGCACGCAAACCGGCTAACGCGAGTTTCCACGCGAAGCCGTTGGTTTTATCGTCGGTTTCGTCGATAAAACAGTCCAGCTCTGTATCGATGTTCGTCACTGAAACGTCGTCATCCGTGCCCGACCCTAAAGCGTGCCGCGCGTCTTTGGACGCGGTCGCGCCGAGTTCCGTGAAGGTAAGAAAGTTTTCGTTTCGTTTGGCGCGGGACAGGAAAGCGCCCCCTGTCGCCGGGTAGTTCTGTTCAAAAAAAGAAACCGTCGCAGCGGCTAACGATCGCCAGCGTTTTTCGGCTATTTCTGCGTAGCGCGTGTTTGCGTGTTTTTCGTCGTGCGACGATTGGGGTCCCTCGGTTCCCGCAATCGACCGCCGGTGCTGAAGCACCAGCGCGGGGGCGGTGACCATCGCGCGCGTGGTAAGACTACTCGAGTGATTTGTTTTAGACTCGGTCGTACCCGACTGAATGTCCATACCCGACTGAATGCTCATACCCTCCATCGCCGATTGTATGTCCGTTTCAACTAAACAAAGCGCCGCCGCGCTTTCGGCGCGCTGCAGCGACTTGCCGAACCAGGCGGTTTGTTTCACCGACTCCGAAAGTTTGCCGATCGTGGAGTGGGCGTGTTCGAACCGTTTCTGGTAACGGCTTTTCGTGTTTTCGTTGCCTTGTATTGAATGGCAAAGGCCAGTATTTTCGTTCCCTTGTATTGACTGCAGCGCGAACTCAAACGCCCGGGGCGCGTTCACCGAGACGGAAAACAACGCGGAACCCGCCGCGACAAAAACGCCGCCCTCCGCGGAACCCGCGACGGTGACGGAAATTTTGTCGTGTCGAGAAACACCGTCGCCCTCTGTTTCGCGAAGTGGTGCAGCAGGCAGTTGTCCCACCCCTACGCAAATTCCACTCGACACGTGGTGACACGAAATCGAACTTGAATGAGCTGGAGTTAATAACTCATCAAAACCCGAAACCGACGCCAGGTACAGAAACGGCCCGACCGCGGCGCACGATTGCGTGGTTCGCGACGGAAACGTTTCCTTAGTGGCAAAGCACTGCAACATCCCCACGAGTCGAACTTCCAGATCTTTACCTTCTTCGCGTGCCTCCTTTTCGTTTTCGTTTCCGTCTTCGTCTTCGTTTCCACAAAAACCCGTCGCGTCCAGCCCCGGCCCGACCGCCAAAACGCACCCGCCGCGCGTCACCAACAACAGCTCGTTGCTAGGGGAGTGCAGACACGTCGTGAGGTTGTTAGGTTTAGGGTTTGGGGTGCGTAACGGGTTCCGGGTTTTTCCAGTCACAGGTGTATCCAGGGTTTGGTTAGTCACAGGTGTCTCCATAGCAGCCTCGACAGCGGAATCCGCCGCGTGTGCGATTTTTGACAAGTGCACCCTCCGCACCGCGCGGCGCGTCGCCAAACACCACCGCGCGGCGACGACGTTTTCCGAGCCGAGCGTTTGCCCGTACGACTCGCCACACGGGATTTCCGTTTCCGTGGAAGACACGACCCACAAATCGGAACCGCCACTTGAGTACAACGTTTTCGCGTGAGGCACACGTTGGCTCAAAACCGTCACGTCGCCGCGATTGCTTATGAAATTGTTTTCCGGCCCCGCGCGCAACTCGCGCGCGAACAACGCGGGACACGGTTTCTTTGTAGATGTATCTTCACAGGATTGAACTCCTGAGGTAAGGCACACCAGCTTCATGACGTCCTGTTTGTTGTCACGTGTGTCGTCCCCAGACTGTTTGCGCACTACGCAAATCGCGGCTTCAGTGACGACGCCGTGTTTTCCCCTAAAATTTGTATCAAGCGGCGGCGCGACAAACGGCGCGCCTCCTGGAAAAAGAGGTTCCGCGACCGAAACCCAACGGGGACGGGTAGCACCCGGAAATCCCTCGTCCCATCGCCACGCCGCGACGGCGCCGTTTTCGGTGACCGCGAGGAGAGTGTTTTTTATGGATTCGCCGTCGTCGGTTGCGAAACCGGTTGAAACGAACAGAAGTTTCACGACGGGCGACTGCCCGAAGTAACACAAATGCGTATCCTCGCCGTCTTCAGACATACCATCTCCTTCGTGTCCCCCGTACTTGTTACCCCTCTTGTTTCTAGTCGTATTCGTGGCCTTGGCCTCCTTATCATCAAAAGCGGCTCGAAGCGTTGTTATCAGCGGCGACGTCGCGTCGTCGGCGTTTTCGTCGTCGCAATCTGCGATGTCGAAATCATCGGAAACACCATGACCCCCTCCCTCTCCTCGCGCGTCGAACGTGTGTACGTATTTACCCCCCGAAACCGCAACCGCGATGTGGCCTGGAGCCGTGGCGACGCATTGAAGGACGCCGCTGGTTGGAGCGCGTAGGAGCTCGGCGAGACGAATTTGTATGTTCATTTCGGGAGTAAGGATCCGTCGCGGGTTCACAGACGCACGGCGCTTAGCGGGGCTCTATGTGAGGTTTTTCGCAAGCCTTGTGACGTTTCAAGGTGCACGACGCGTGATTATGACGGGGGGAGAAACGCCCCCGGCCGCCCCCGGAGTCGCCCCGGCCCGCGTAGGTCGGGGCCCCGCGCCCTGAAAAATGGCGAGTGCAGAAGTTGCGAATTCACGATTGTTTCGTCCAACTGAAAGCCGTTTGTTGGAAAAGGCAAAACGCAACGCCTTTTGATTACCACGACGCCCCCTCTCTCACCACCACACCACACCGCACTTGCACCATGCAGTTCGGCCCCAAATCGGGCCCGCCCCCCGTCGCGAACGCTCGACGCGGCGGCGCGCCGAGGCGCGGACGGAAACACGAAATCCCGCGAAGCGAACACCAACGCCATCTGGATGAACTCTGTGCGTGCCCACCATCGCGCATTTCACGAATGTTTGAACGGACGGCACGACCTGTCTGTGTCATCCCCTGACCGCACCCGGAGCCCTAACCCTCTGCCCCCCGACTTTCACCCCACGTAAACTCCACAGCCAAGGAAGCCGAGCGCAACGCGCAGTACCTTGCGCGCGAGCGCCGCGCTCTTGAACAGCTCACGCTTGAACGCGCGGCTCTTGAAGATGCTCAAGATTACGAAGACATGCACCGCGCCCCGGCCGGTCCGCCTGGCGCGTATCCCGGCGCGAACCCCCGTGATTCGTACGACCGACACCACCACGTCAAGGTGTACCACCACGACGTACCCGGCTTGGGCGGGCAACGCCCGGACGACGGAGGCGTGCGGCGGTACCCGAGCTGGGACGATATTGCAGATGACATCGGCGACGCGGGTGTGGATGAAAGGTTCGACCACGAAACTCGATTCGCGGCGGAAACCATGATGCCACCGGGACACGACGCGCAGCCGGTACACAACTCGCGATTCGCGGCGGAAACCATGCACGCACAAAGAAATGTAAACCCTCGACCCGGCCCTGGCGCTTTCCCCGGACACAGCGAACATCACGAAGGCGAGATGTACCGCCCTCGCACGAAAAAGAGTTTTGCGACGGGCGGCGTTGACCCGGTTGATTTGGAACACGACCCGCGCGCGAAACGGGAACTCGCGATGCAGGAGGCGAAAAGAGCGCAGTTCAGGAACGCGCTTGATGCACAAATCCACGCCAAACGAGCGATGGAAGGAAGGGCTGCTGATGCGGGACGAAACGCATCACACGCGAACAAAACTCGCCACATCGACCAAGCGCACGACATCAACCGAGTTTCCAACCACTCGTCGTATGTCACCAACCCGTACATCGGAGGTGAGGATTCTCAGCAAATTCTCCAATCGCCGGGGAGGGAGTTCATGCGCGGCGTCCCAAGACGAGGCGTCAACCCCGGGAACGGCGAGTACTCGTCACCCACCGCGCGCGCCGGCGGCGGTCCGTCTTCCTTCTACCTCGGCGGCCAGGGCTTCCAAGGCCGCAACGGCGTGGGGGGGGGCTCCGACGGCGCGTTCCGGAACTTCGCCGATGGCGGCGGCGCGTTCGTGGACCGCCGAGCGTTCGACGCCGCGGAGGCGCGAAGGGTACAGCTCGTTGCTGATTTGGACGCGCAGGTTAGGGCGAAGCGGGAACAGAAGCGCCTCACGGAGCTTCGCGAGGAGTTGGAGGATGCGAAAATAGAACGGCGAATCCAGGAGGTTATCGAACAGGAACGCGTGGAGCGGGCGATGAAGGAGCGGTTGCTGGAACGCCCGGACCGAGACGGCGAGACTCCGGCGGGGGAGTACCGCGTCGCGAACTCGCCGCGAGCGAGCGTCGGGGATTTGCGCAGGCTGGGCGAAGACAACTCGTTTGGGGAGTTTCCCGAAGATGACGAGGGCGATGTTGCGCCCAAACGAGCAATTAGTCAGGCGCAACAAGCAAAGGCAAAAGACACACGCCAGGCTGACCAGTACGCGGCGGATACGTCACGACACGACGACTCACGGTTACACCGTGTCTCCATCGAGCACCGGGAGGACGACGACGCGCTTTCGGTGGACGAGGAGGTTTTGGACGACGACGACGACGCGCCTGGTGATTCGCCGTCGCCAAAAAAGGTGGTCGCCGCGAAAGTGGTAGTCGAACGCGACCTCGTGGAACGCGAACTCGACGACGACGCGTCCGCGTTGACCCCCCACCGCCAGCTCGCTCGCTCGCCCGACGTCGGGGCGCGAAGGACGGCCGCACACCGAGTTTCGCCGGCCGCACCGGTCCACGCCATCGCCGCGCTTCAGTACGCCGACGCGCCGGGTTTGGACGCCGGCGGTTCCCTCGAAAACTTCGAGTTCTCAACGTTCAACGCGCCGGGGCCGCGCAACGTGGAAAACTCCCCACGAGCCTCCGTCGAGTCTTTCAAAAGAGTCACAGTGGCCAACCGCCCGCCTTCCGGCAGGCTCGCCACGCCCCTGGACGTGAAAATAGAACGCCTCACGCGTGAGCTCGCGGGGAAAGACGTGGCGCTGGACGCGGCGCGCGAGGAGCAGTCGAGGTTGGCGCGAGAAAGAGATTTGGTACGTATTGGGGCTTTCCCAAATCCCGCCGACTGTTTTCCCATACACGACTGACCCTTTCTTTTATTGGTATCAGGCGGAGCGCGAGCGCGACCTTGAACAGCAGTTACACAAAATCCGAACCGAAATCGCAAACGGGGGCATGCTCGGAAACGCGTTGGTTAACGTCGCGGGCGGCGGTGCTTTGTACGCACAGAACGAACTGTCAAACAGAACACAAGAACCAGTCAACCGCCGTTCTTTCATAGGCACGGGTATCGAGAGCTTCATCGTGGATTCCGGGTTTGTCCGCGCGGACGCGCCGGTTGGGCCGGAACGCGCGGAACACGCCAACTTCCAAGGCCTGGTACCGGAAGGGTACACCGTGGATGTCGATGCGTTGCGAATGGTTAACGTGGATTCCTTTCAAGAACACGGTCATCGGGTCGATTCCGTCGGGGGAACCCGGGCGCCTCGCGTCGCGGGGTTGCAACGGCGACAAGCGCGGGCGCTGGCGCTTGAGCGCGCTAGGAGCGGGAAAAACACCAACGCGGCTCCGCACAAACAAAATCATCTTCCGGCGCGCGCCAAGGAGAACGTGGAACTGAAGCCGGTGTGGGGGGCGAACCGGGGGGGCGTGAAGGCACGGAACTCGGGAGGCAACAGGTGGAGTTGAGCGCGTCTTGTGAGTGCATTGAAATACATATCATAGTCTATCTTCAATATTCCAACGTTGGCACTTTATATTCCATCCTTTTCTGGCCTTTCACATTCGCGCGCTTTCTGAGACGGAAATGCGGGGCTCACAAGCCGTCTGCCAAATGACTGGCGGCGGACGCAACCAACGCGTTTGGTGAAACGTCCGCCAAACGCCTCACCACCGTCACTCAGTCAGTGCGCCTGCGGCGCAGCGAGTCTCGAACTTTCCGTCTTCGATTTACGCCAGTAGTTCACGCGTTCCCACCATGTCCATCACTCTCGAGCACCGGTACGTACGCGTCGGCGATGGTGTTTTTCTGTGGATTGAAGTCCGACGGTCGGCCATCCCACCGCACAGGCGGCGGACCTACCGGGATCTGCGTGACGTTCCACCACCGCAGTGGCCGGCCACCTGTGTTTTGCCCCGTCACGCCGCGCGTGTCGCCGTGTCTGGTCACTCCCACCAACGCGCCCCCAACTCACCCGCCCCAAATCTCACCTCCCTCCCCTCCCCTCCCACCACCGCAGAGGCAGGATTCCCTCCGTCGCCTCGTTTGGCAACCTTTCCGAGCTCAGCGCCATGTCCGCGGACGATGTCGACGAGCGGTCCGCGGAGGAAGTCACCGCGGCGAAGGAAGCGGTGCTGGAAGCCCAGCACCTTCCGTTCGTGCAGGCCATCCTGGACGGCACCCTACCCACCTCCCACGTGGTTTCCTTCATGGGGGACGCGTCGGAGGAGGTGCGTGAAGCGGCGCTTTCCGTGGCGCGCGCCGCCGTTTCAGGCGACGCCGCGGCCGGCAAATCCGCCGAGCTGCTCACCGCGCTCGCGAAAACCGTGGACGGCGCCGGTGACGCGCCGAGCACGCGCAGCGCGGACTTGGCGAGGGGCGCAGTGGTGGCCCTGTACGCGCACCTCGCATCCACCACCCTCCCCCCGACCCCCCCCACCGCGAGGGTCGAGGCGTTGACCCGAGTTTTAAATGCGCTGAAGTGCCTGGGCGACGACGGGTGCTTTGTGGCGTCGCGCGCGGCGTCGACGCTTGCGGACGCGCTCGGCAACGACCTCACTTTGAAGATCGAGGAGCTCAAGAAAACCGCGCTGAGCACCACGGATGTCACGACGCGCAGGCAAGCCGCGGCGGGGTGCGCGGGCTTGTTGAAAGGCGCGGGCGGCGACGCCGTGAACTCCCTAGGCGTCGTCTCCGCCGTCGCCGCCGCGTTGGCGAACAAAAAGAGCGCCACGGAGCGCGCCGGCGCGCTGGCTCTGTACGCGCATTTGTGCGCCACCGCGGGCAGGGCGTTCGAGCCGAGCGCGGTGTCCCTCGCGCCGACCGTGTTCATCAGCCGCGGCGATGTCGACCAGACCGTACGGCACGGCGCCGAGCTCGCCATGGCGGCGGTTGTGAAGTCGCTCCCCGTGACGGCGATGAAACTTTTGTCCCCCGCTTTGGTGTTCGCGATGGAGCACAAGGCGTGGCAGTCGAAAATCGGCGCGCTCGGTGTGTGCGGCGACCTCGCCACCCGAGTCCCGGGGTACTTCATGCGCACGCTTCCCGAGATTTTCCCCCAGTTCCTGGAGTGCGTGTTCGACACGCACCCCAAGGTATCGGCGGTTGCGGAGGCGGTGATGGCGCCGATTTGCCGGTGCGTGAAGAACGCGGAGATTCTGGGGATGCTGCCGCTGGTGATATCCGCCATTCGGAGCCCGAACAAGGAAACCGAGGACTGCCTTGACAGGCTCATGGAAACCACGTTTGTGAACTCCATGGACGCGCCCTCGTTAGCGGTGATTCTTCCGGTCATCATGCGCGGTCTGCGCGAACGCGCGATGGAAATCAAAAAGAAAGCCGCTATTACGTGCGGGAACATCTGCGCGTTGGTGGACGACGTCCGTGACTTAACCCCGTTTATTCCGATTTTGAAACCAGAACTGGAGAAGTGCGAAGAGCACTCGCACCCGGATCTGCGGGAGTGCGCCACGAAAGCCAAAACGAGTTTGTTAAAAGGGTTAGCCGGTGACGCCGCGGCTGGCGAGAAAAAAAGCGGCGCTTCGTTCGTCGCCGACGCGCTTCGCACGCAAGTCGCAAAGTTACCGGGCGCTGACTCACTCACCCTGGAGTACGCCGCCGCCCTAGGCGGGTGGGTAATCGAGATGGCCCCGCTTCGCATGCCTCCCTCGATTCTCGCGAACGACGTGAAGCTCGAGCTGCAAGCGCTGCTCGTGTCACACGCGAGTTTCACGGACGAGCAACAGAACGCGTGGGACGAAGCCCTGGTCTGTTCCGCGCAAGCCGCGGTGCTTGAGTACAAAGGCCTGGATGCCACGGCGCTGGCGGACAACGAAACGCACGACTTTATTGTGGATCTTCAAGGCATCATCCTGGCTTTCGCGGGCCGGGTGTTGCTTCAACGCACGAACTTTTCCCTGGAGCGGGGCAAGGTGTACGGCGTGGTGGGCCAGAACGGTACCGGGAAGACCACTTTGTTGAACCGCGTCGCCGCGAAGGACATCCAGGGGTTCCCGGAAGGGGTTTCCGTGTACTACATCCAGCACGAAATTTTGAGCGAAAAATCCGAAACCATCGTGGACTTCATGGTCGCCAACGTCCCGGAGGGGGTTAGCAAGGAAACCGTGGTGAACACGCTGCGGGACGTCGGGTTCGACGACGAGAAGATGGCGGCGACGATTCAGTCGCTGAGCGGTGGGTGGCGCATGAAACTCGCGATCGCGCGGGCGATGCTGTGGGACGCCGAGGTGCTGCTTCTTGACGAACCCACCAACCACTTGGACACCGCCGCTATCGCGTGGCTCAGCGCGTACCTCAAAGGCCTGAAAGGGAAGTCAAACACCACCATCTGCTTGGTGTCGCACGACTACGATTTCCTGGCGGACGTCCTCACTGACGTGATTCACATTCACGACAAGAACCTGACGTACTATCCGATGGGCTTCCGGGACTTCCAGAGCCTGAAACCCGAAATCGTCGCCGCGTTGCCGTCGCCCGATAACGCGATCACCAAGATCGCGTCAATCGGGGGGAACCTGGCTGGACAGGGCGGAAGCACGGTGTCGCTGGCGGACAGCGACGCGAGCGGCCTGGAGAGCGTTACCGAAAACGTCGCCACGAAATTCGCGATTAGCAGCATCGGCGAGGACCAGCCGAGCCACATCAAGCCCATCCGGTTCCCCGACCCTGGGCCGTTAGAAGGCGTCAAGAACCGTTCAAAGTGCATCATGTACATGAAGGATGTGAGCTTTACGTACCCGGGAACCACGAAGCAGATCCTCACGGCGGCGAACGTCAAGATCACCCAGGACAGCCGCGCCGCGCTGGTCGGCGAGAACGGCGCCGGTAAAACCACTTTGATGAAACTTTTGATCGGGGATATGAACCCGGATGAGGGGGTCGGTGATGTGTGGCAGCACCACAACTTGAGGCTGGCGTACATCGCGCAGCACAGCATGCACCACCTCGAGGAGAGCATCAACAACACGCCGCTCGAGTACTTGCAGAACCGGTTCTACCTGGGCCGGGACAAGGAAATCGCGAAGCGCTCCAGTCACAACCTGAGCAAAGACGAGCTGCTCGCTATTACGGAGCGGGGGGCGATTTGTGAGATCATCGGACGGCAGGAACGCGGCAAAACCCTTTTCTACGAGTGCCGACGCACGGGCCGCAAGGAAAGCGACACGGATTGGGAACCCATGAGCGCGCTTCAAAAGAAAGACGAGGTGGTGATGAAGATGGTGAGGAACTTTGACGAAAAACTGAAAAGCATGCACAGCGGGATGGACCTGAGGCCGCTTACGAAGGAAGAGGTGCGTCTTCACCTCGCGGAGTTCGGGATCGACGAGGACCTGGCGATGGGCAAGATCAAGCGCATGTCAGGAGGGCAGAAATCGAGGCTGGTGCTAGCGGCGGCCATGTGGATCAACCCGCACATCATCGCCCTTGACGAACCCACAAACTACTTGGTACGTATTTCCCAATCACCACAATCCGCCTCCCTGAATGCCATACCCCGACGCTGACACTTTCGGCTTTTATCTCCAGGACAACGACACGCTCGCGGCGCTTACCAAGGCCTTGAGCGATTTCAAAGGAGGCGTGTTAACAATTTCGCACAACAAGGCGTTCATCAACGAGCTTTGCAACGAAACCTGGCTGGTTGGCGATGGGGTGGTTTTGGCGCAGGCGATTCAGGGCAAGGAGAAGAAGTTATCGGTGGCGGAAAAAAGGGCGCTGAAGAAAGGCGGCGACGACGCGAGCGACTTTGCCCTGAACGAAGCCAAGGATAACAAGAAACTCACCACCGCGGAAAAGAAAGCGCAAAAGGCAGCCGCGGCGCTGGCGAAAGGCCCGGTGAAGGATGCGTACCACGTCCGGAAACACTAGATAGAGGGGTGCCCGGGGTGCGAGTGTTTGGGCGCAGAGAGTTTTTATACATTGAGTTGGCCAAAGTCCCACAGGCAAATAGTCTTACGAAGATGCGAACTCTGCACTCCCTTTTTTCTACTACACTTTTCCTGTTACACCGCGTCCCCTGGTCGCACAGAGTCGCGCGCGGGGCGGTGCGACTGCACTAACGCGGGGCGAGGCGCGCGGACGTCGGGTGCGACAACTGCGTGGTTTCGGGTTGGCGCGGGTTTCAGGCGAGAATGGTGGTGTCGCACCCCGGGGACGAGTCCGACGTGTCCGACCTCGAGCAAGGTCGGGTCGTTTCTTCCGATGGAACACAGCGCGTGCCGCCGGTGAGTCACAAGGCGGGCTCGTCGTACGGCAGCGTTTCCGAAACCGAGAGCACACGCTCGTCACCGTCGCCACGCACACCCCGAACAACACACCACCACGCCCCGGAAACCGCGTTGGCGCACGCGTTCAGGGTCGCGGAACCGGTTGTTTTCTGGTGCGTGTGTACCTTTGTCGCCCTCTTTAGCACGCTGTCCATGATCCGCATCACCGCTTCCCCGAACTACCCGGCGAGCCTACCCGAAGGGCACGACGGGCGGACGTTACAGGTCGGTACGGTGGCGAACAGCACGGAGGCGGTGTCACACTACATTGGGTGCGAACTCACCGCGGGTGGACGTGGCTTACGAGACGACGTAGGCACGCGGCGGTTCCCCGATTTCCTAATCGCGGGCGCAAAAGGCGCGCCTTCTTCGGAACTGGCCCAGCTTTTGGACGAAAAAAACGTGGCGTGCGCGGGGAAGCTGGAAAGAAAACTCGCGGTTGGAGGTGAGGGTGATACCGTACGTGACGTGCTTTCGGAATCCACGGGAAATACACTGGGTGATGGCTTGCTTTCGGAATCCACGGGAAGTACCCTCCGTGATGTGCTTTCGGAAACCACGACAGGAAAGGCGGACGCAAAGCAACCGGTGAAAGACCGTTTCCCCACCGGCGTCGTGACCCTCGGCGAGACGGAAGATAAACAAGAAGGTAAAAAGTACTTCACACAGGGCACAGATCAAAACGCAGACGCCAAGCTCGCGTGGTCTCCCAGTAAGCGCTTCCCTAGCACGGACGACGGGAACAATTTCTTTTCCAGCAGCCAATGGAGACGGGCGCCGATTCCGTTGGAGGCGCAGAAAGAATACCTGGATGCGCACTTCCACCGGTGCGGCGAGGAGACGCGGTATTTGGGAATCCCGCGGTTTCAACTCGCGGGCGATTTCATGTACCACGGCTGGAGCGCGAAGAGGGCGTGCGAGAGCATGGGGGGTGAGGACGTTCGGGTCGTGGCGCTGTTGGCGAACCCGGTGGACCACTCCGTGCAGGTGTTTGCTGATACGCTGCAGAAGTACGCTGATAGCGTTGAGCGGTGGACGGGGTTGGTTGGTATGGGCGAGAGCACTCTGGGAAGTAGTATGGGTGGTACAAAAAACCATGTCGCTGAGGCGGTGACGTACACAAAAGCCGGTTTCCGAACCGCGGTTGAGGTGGATCTGCACATCGCTGAGACGTGCGGGTCGCGTGGGTTGCTGTTGGCGACGAGCGACTTGGATTTCAAAAAACACCAGACCTGTTGCGCGGACGCGGCGAAGAGTTTGGGCTATAGCGCGTGGCCGGGGTGCCCTGGCGGGTGCTCGGTTGGGTTAACACACTGGGCGGACAAAGAAGCGTGCGACACCGTCGGCGAGCTCGGTTTTTCCCCCGTGCGGAGCGGTGTGTGGGTGGACCTGCTGCGAAAGATGTACAAGCACGTCCACGCGAAGAACGTGATGGTGGTGACCAGCGACCAGGCGAAAAGAAGCGGGATCCCCACGCTAGCCGTGGCGGTGGTGGAGTGGCGGCTACTGGGGCTACCGTTAGTAGACCCGATGAGCGTCACCGTGGATTTGATGCGCGCGCGCGCGCTGGCGACCGCGGCGGTTGGCGGGAACGTGCATGCTGATTTGAGCCGGAAGGACGATACGGTGTCTACCCTGGGGATGATTCGAATCAAAACGCGGGTGGCGTTTAAAAACGCGTCGGCGGCGCTTTTCGGGAAAAGAAGAGTGAACGCGGCCGTTTCGGTGAGCTCATCCTTAGCTGTTGCTGAATCGCAAACGTCGGCAATAGGCAGGCCGTTCCCACCCCCCTCCAACGAACCAAACACGGAGAGGTACGTGAGTCGGTTACCGGAAACGTGGACGGCGGGGACGAAACCCGGCGAACCGGCAGTTCCTCACGATTTGGCGAAACTGATTCGAGGCTATCACGACATAAAGGTTGTGGAACTGAACGCGCTGTTGGGCAACGGCGTGATTCGGTGGTGGACCGTAGACGGCACGCCACTTCCCGCGCTACAGAGCGGCGCGTTTCTGGCGACCCAAAACGAAACCCCGCGGGACAAAAAAGTCGCGCGAAACGAGAAGGACGAAACCGGCGAAAGCGCCGCGACCGGGTTGGTGCCGTTCGTGTCCCTGGTAGGGAAGCGCGTTCCCGGCGGCGGCAGTAGTACGTAAAAGTGGGACGTCGGCGAACCATACAACGGACAATTCAGGTATTAACGCGGACATACCGAGGCACCAAGTTGCCGTTCTACTCCGTCGTCCCAACACTACTCCTACTCTCCCCGTCCCAGTAGTACCTTAAGAATTTGGTTGATGTATTAGTAAGACTACTTAATACATGATGCGATGTATTAGTAAGACTACTTAATACAGAGGTACTTACTACCAGTCCTACTACTCCTGCTCCTCCCCGTCATCCCGGTTCTTCCGTTTCCCGGTCCCCGTAGCAAACTCGGATCCACAGCGAGCAGCTCGGGCACGGCGCGTCTAGGAAATGAAAATCCGGATGCAGGTCGGTTTTGGTGACCTCGTATTTGTCCCCGCATCGGCACGGGTGGGAGTAGTATGTAGTGTTAGTAGTCACTCCGCCTTCCGTCGCAGAGTCAACCCTCTCAACAACGTCCATATCCTCTACGTCTACTGTGTCGTTCACCACTACCTGTCGTTGTCTATTGAGCAACGCCGTGTCGTACCTTCGTCGCGACTCAGGGTCGCTCAACACATCGAACGCGTTCGTCACGGAAACGAAGGTTTCCAAATCCCCGCCCGGCTTATCGGGATGAAAACGAAGCGCCGCGGCTTTGTACGCGCGCTTTACTTGTTCCGTGGACACGGCCGTGTCAGCTAAATCAAGCGACTCGTAGTGCGACCGCGCGGCCATCCGTCCGTGGGGGACCCGCCGCCGCGCCCGGTCGAGTGAATGATGAAATTTCGCCGGAACGGCACTTCCGATAAACAATCACTACCTCAAATCTCAACACGTTCGCCACAGAGACACGCGCGGGGTGCGTGGCTGACGCAGCCGCCTGCGGACCACGATGGAGGTCACCTCCGGGTGCGGGTCCGCGCTCGGTTTGCCGTACCTGTTCCGCTTTCTGGACGCGGCGGCGAAGCGCATCATGCCCGCGGAACAGGTGGTGGTTGGAAACACCACGTTCGCGGTGCAAAGCCCACTGGGCGAGGGCGGGTTCTCGTACGTGTATTTAGTGCGCGAGGTCCCCGATGTGAGAGGCGAGGACTTCGCGCTGAAGCGCATGCTCGTGCCGGACGCGGAGGACGAAGATGAGGACTACGATACCGAGTTCGAGTTCGGCAAAACCGCGGTGGAACGCGAAATCGCGGTCATGAAACTGCTCAACCACCCGAACGTCTTGACCCTGATCAACGCGGACGTCGAGCCGGCGGACACCAGTGTCGGAAATTCCACGCGCAGACGACGCGCGAACCTTGTGTTCCCGGTGTTCAGCGAGGGAACCATGCTGGACCGGTGTTTGCACAAGCCACAAGGGAAGGCGTTCACCACGAAACAGCTGCTACGCGTGGGGGCGCAAGTTACCTCAGCTTTATCATACATGCACTCGTTGAAAACGCCGATAGCGCACCGCGACGTGAAGCCCGGGAACGTGTTGTTGGAAACGTGCATGGAGACGAGCGGCGGCACGAAAGCCGTGCTGATGGATTTCGGAAGCGCGCGGCCTGCCAACGTGACCGTGGAAAACAGAGCGATGGCTTTAGTGGTCCAGGAGCGCGCGGCGAGGGAGTGCACCGCGTCGTTCCGAGCGCCCGAGCTCTTCGACACGCCGTCCAAGACGAAAATCGACGCGAGAGTGGACGTGTGGTCCCTAGGGTGTTTGCTGTTCGCCCTTGTAAACGCAGGGCGGTCGCCTTTTGAGGACTCCGTACACGAAACAGGAGGGAGTTTAGCACTGGTAAGTATTTCCCATTTACCACATTCCGACGACTGATTGCCCATACAAGATTGACATTTCTTTTTTTACAATCAGGCGGTGCTTAGCGGGAAAGTCACGTGGCCGAGTAACGACGTCGATACTTCGGACGGTTCAAACGGAACAAATAACGCGCAACCTAGCGACGCTTACAACTTAGCCCCGGTAAAAGAAGTGGTGACGTTTTTGCTGAACAAGGACTGGCGCGAACGCCCGTTCGCGGCGGACGCCGAAGGAATGATCGCGTTCTATTTGTAGCTTGTAAAGTGCAGACGTTATTTTGTATTGTTTAGATGAACCTCGTACTCGTATCGATTAGGTACAATAACACTGTGTTAATAAAAAAAAACCAGGCGTATCGGTAGGTATTCATATAACACGTAAGAATCACCAACGAACTACGGCGAGTCCATCAGCGCCACGTTCGCCGCCGAGTTTTGCTCCGTAGTGGTGTCCACGATAACCTTGGCCATCATCCGCGCAAACACGGAGAGGGGCGAGGTGCTTTTTCCCTTGCCAGGCGTGCCGATCAGCCGCGCCGCGTTCGGGGCGATCGGGGTGACCACGGCGAGGTTTTCGGGCTGAAACGACGACGGTTCGCCGAAGGGGGTTTTGGGTAACGGCACGTGCCGAGGCGACGGATTCGGGTTCGTGGGTGTGTGGTCAAACGTCGCGGAGACGGAAACGCGTCGTCGTCGCGTCGCCACCGACCCGGGCGTCGCGTTCGCAACCGCCAACGCGACATGGTTCGTTGGGGACAAACCCTCACGCTCCGCCGCTTCCCGGGCCGCCTTACCGGGTGACACGAACGGCGACGCCGGCGCCGCGCTGGGCGTGGCGATCGACGGTAACGACACCACGCACGGCGAAAGCGTATCGCGTACTCGCGCGCCAGACACGTCGGGACTTCCAGGGCAAACGACTCGCGCGGGGGGTGTTCCAATAAGTGACGAAGCCACCGATGCGGTTCGCGACAGCGCCTGCGCTTTGGCGCCCATCGGTGACCGCGGGGGTTTCCTTGGTGAACCCGAAACAGCCGAGCGCATACTTTCCTGGCGACAAAGCGCGAGCGCAACCGCTTCCTTCGCCGCGACGTGTTCCTTGTTCGCGACGCGGCGGTTCTTTTCGTCAAGCGTACCTTCGATCCTCGCGTCAACGCGTTTCTCCGGGTACTCCATCGCCGCCTCGAACGCCACCGCCATTTCAAGCGCGGCAAACTCGGAGTTCGGCGTGAGCTGGCGCTGCAGCACGTACGCGGTGCTGGGCGTGGCGCCTCTTGTCGCCGTGACGTGCGGAGGCGGCGTCGCGGCGACCGACACCGGCAGCGTCGTGGTGCACGCGGCGCGCACCACGACTTTTTCCGGACTCTCGTCACTCCTTAACGGCGTCACCTGGCGACTCTTCACCGGCGTCAAGCTCGCTACCGTTTGCGTCACCGCCTTCGCCGCGTCTGTGGCCTCCACGAGCGCTTTTTCAAACGCCAAATCAGCCAGCTCCGCTTGCCGATGCTTCTGCGCTGACAAACCCAAACTCGCCATGGTCACCGAACCCGGCGACGCGAGAATCTGTTCCAGTGTTTGCGGGACCGGCGACTTTTGTACCGGAGACAAACGCTTTACAGTTGGTGTCTTGGAAGGTGTCGCCGAAGTCATCAAAAGCGAGGTGTTCGGCACGTACGCGTACTGCGCGGATTCCAACAAGCGCGACGTAACAGCTGTGTGTTTCTCGACGTCACCCGGCTTGTCTGGTGAAACTCGCGCGGAGCGTCTGCACGGCGTTAACACCGTGGCGCCGCAGTTCAGCTCCACGCGCTGCGTGGGCGATGACCGCACGGGAGTCACGGACACGAAGGAACCTGAGTGGCTGGTGGTCGTCGTGGTCTTGGGCGTTTTGGTTCCACCGCTCACTGACTGTGTCTTAGTGCCACCAGTCGCCGCTTCAATCTTCGTCTCAATCGCACGTAGCGCCTGCTCCAAATCTTGACTCGGCTCGGCGTGTCGCTTGATTCCCTGCTCCAAAAACTCTTTCGCTTGTAAAAAGTTTCCCCGCCCTTCCTCACGGCGGGCCCGGCGAAGCCAGTACGCAGCCTGCGTGGCGTTGGGAAGCGTGCTCAACACAGAAGCGGGGTTGGCGTCTGTGTCGTTTGCGGCGTCGGCGGAAGTCTTCCGGTTGATCATCGGCTGGCGGTACCGCATCGGGGTCTTCGCCTTGACCTCAACCGCAACACGAATCGGGGCCTGAGTGAACCGGGAGACACTGGCGGGCGTTTTACCGGGCGTCGTGGCGAACGCGTCGGACGTCATCTGCCTGGTCGGAGTTTTCCCTCCCGGAGTCCTGGCCAAAAATGATGATGAAGATCTGAGCGCGCTCTTGTTGCCACCACCCGGGGTCTTCCCAGCCCCGCCCCCGTCATCTGGAGACGTCACCCTGTGGTCCGCGTTGGGGTTGTTGTTCCAGCGTTTCGGGGTCTTACCGGGGGTCTTCCCACCCGGGGTCTTGACACGCCCGGGGGTTTTCAGGATGCCGCGACCGGGCGTACGCATTTCGTTTGCGGGGTATTGATTGTGCGTGCTCACGTTCTCCAGCTCGTCCATACGAATGGAGGAAGGGGGCTCCCAGCGAACGCTTCCGTGGGAAGTGCGGCCGGGCGTCGACATGCGCGCGGGGCGGCGGGCGAGGGAAAGGGCGTCCGGTCCGCGGGGGAGCGCGGCCTCGAATGGCGGGGTGAGTCTCGGAAGAAACGCTTGAAAGGGGAACAAGCGACGGAAGCGAGAGTGCGACGAAAATTCAAACCCCTTTGCCTCTTCCCGTTTTCGCCCTGCTGCCGACTTCTGCCTCTCCCCACTCCGCGTCGCGCTTCGGTGGATCGGCCTCGCGCGCGCGCACGCGGTTACCGAAAACGGTCCGGGCGGTACCGTTTGCGGGTGGTTACGTCTGGTCGGTGCGCGACGCACGTGGTGGTGAGTGCTCGCTGCTATGGCGGAGGCAGCTACGAAAACAGACGAGCCCGCGCCCGAAGCGGAGGTGATTCGGAAGGAACACGACGTGTCCATCGTGCTGAGCTTCATGAACGACGAACACGAAAAGGCCGCGATCGAGGTAAGGACACGGGTTTGTTTACGGCGAACACGTCGTGGGATGTGGGTGGGGATAACCAAACGACCGGGAACCAACACCGTGGCCCTGTCGCAATCATCATCGCTCGATTTGGGTCGGGGGGCCAAACGCGGTTTGACGCTTTGGAAAAAGCCAAATTTGCATTTTCCACCGTCGGCAACGGTATCTCACGCCTTCCTTCACCCACCCCCACAAAAAACCCCCCCAGGAAGCCTGCCTCGCCTTCGACAAGCACACCCAGTACAAGGACGTGGCGCAGCACATAAAGAAGGGGTACGATTTTCGGTACCCTTCGTCCGGGAAAGCCACGGATGGGGTTTATCACGCCGTGGTTGGTACGTATCGCGCGTTTCCCAAATCCCGCCTCCACGTTTTATCTCTAACGCTGGTGACTGTTGACCAGGCCATCGCGATATACAAGACTGACACTTTCTTTTACGTTTCGCAGGCAAAAACTTCGGCGCGTCGTTTTCGCACGAAACCCACCAGTACATCCATCTTAAAGTCGACACGCAGGATGTGATTATTTTCAAATCCAAAGACTCGCCCTTCGACTTCGACCAGGTGTGAGGTGTTACCGGTGGACCCCGGGGGATTTTACGTGTATTTTAATTGCGTGTTGGGTCCGGTGGTAGGGCGGATGTCTGGTGTTACGCCAAAACGAAAGAACTAGCAGACGGCGTGTAACGAAAGAACGAATGCCATGCTTTCGTCGCGGGGAAAACAGCGCTGCTAAAACCGACCATCTTTTGGGATTAAAAAGGACCGTCTACATAACCGGGATTAAAAACCCGACCATCTACCTGACCTTACATCATCGCGTTCCCCGACACCAGCTCGACCAACCACCACGCGGTGAGCCCGACCATCGCGGCCCGGCCGTTCAGCATCTCGGCGCCCGACTTGAACACGAAAAACTCCTCCGCGTTTTCCGTGATGCCGTCCTTCGGCGCCAGCGGGTCTTTTCGGAGCCTGGGCGCCAGGGACGCCGCCGTGATGACAAGCACCGGCACGAGCGCGGACCCGAGCTGAGACGCCAAGGTCGTGCCAGGTGCAGCGCTTATCGCGGTGACGAAACCTGCCATCGCGACCCTGCCGTTGATGGTTTCAACCGCTCTTTGCGACGAAAAAGCGCCGAGGAGGTCGGTGACAAGGGAAGTTTCTGTCGCTGCTGCAGACGGCTTGGCGCTGGTTTTGGTGGCCGGGGTTGGTGCGGTGTTTGCCACGGGCGTTGGCTGCTTCTGTTCCACAGCAGCCGCCATCACGGGCGGCTCCTTCCGCGGGGTGGATTCGGGGACGGAAACGATGGACACGGTTTCCGTCGTTTCGCGCGCCACGCCAGGTTCGGTGGACCGGCCGCCCGCCTCGAAGTCCGCGGACGTGAACATCACGGCCCCATCGTTTCGCGTGGAGGCGCGCGTCACACCGATTTTTGACTCATCAACTCCTCGTCGTCCTCCAGTGACCGCGCCTTTTGTTTGGCGCGCGGTGCGGGACACGACCCGGGGCGCCGCGACACCACGCGATGCGTTGGCGCGGACCGCGATGTAGAACATTGTGGTAAACGGGAGACGTGTTTGACCGAGCGCGTCGGCGGGCCGGTGCTTACGAGGTCCCAATCGAGAGTAAAAAAATTCCCAGACGCGTGTCGCTCCTTGCTGTCACGCCAAACTTCCACCTGGAGCGTCTCGTTTCGGTTTCGCGCGGAATCGACGCGATGTTACGCGGCCACGTCGTATTTTTTCTCCTGCTGCACCCACAAGCGTTCTCGGCCTCGGAAAAAGCAAACCGACGCGCCACGTGCACTCGAAATAACGCCAACGCCGCTTTTTGCCGAAACTCACGCGCATCACCCATCACTTCCGCACGCACACGCAGACCCCCCGCCCCACACCACCACAAAACAATGTTCGCCCTGACCACCTCCAACTTCGTCGCGCCCGCCCGCGTGGGCCTGCGCGCCAAGGCCTCCTCCAAGTCCACTCACCGCGCCGTCGTCCAGACGCGCGCGTCCGCGGATGAGTCCGAGAAAACAAACTCCGTCTCCAACGCCGTCGCCGAAGCGACCGAGGCGTGGACCGAACCGGCCGCTCCCCCCGCCCCCGCTGCGTTCAACGCCGCGAGGATCGACCCCGCGGACGGGTCCATCGCGGAAGCAGCACCCCTTGGCGACGACATGTCCATGCTCACCAACGCCATGGTCGCGTTCAAGGAACCACGGGCCGTGGAGATCATCAACGGCCGCGTCGCCATGATCGGCTGGATGCTGGCGCTGCAAGGCGAGTTCGCCAACGACCAAGGCTTGTTCCGCCAAGTTATCAACACGCGGACGTTCACGCTGGCGGACGGGATTGTTAAATCGAGCACCTTTCCCGCGCCGGGGATGTTCCTCATCCCGGTCACCGTGATGGCCGTCCTGGCGGCGTCCCTGGCGCCGTTGCTGCGGGGCAACGAAGAGTCCGGGTTGGAAAAAGCCCCGAAGGACTTCTCCGTGTTCCGCGCGGAGTCCGAAATGACAAACGGCCGAGGCGCCATGATCGGCCTCGTCGCGTTGCTCCTCGCGGAGAAGTTCACGGGAGGCGCTGCGCTGTTCTAAGTATTTACGGAAGAATAGCCATACAATAAATGGGGACAGCGCGTCCCCAGAAAAATATAAGAAACATAGCCGCCGCCGCGAATGCCGACGCACCCTTCTAATACTAGCATAGCATTTACAACACATAACGATCGTCCGATTGTAGTTCATCAAACGAGTCACACTACGATCTAATCACATCAAAGTCACACATACTATACCCACTCACACTACCACTACGCGTACCCCATCCCCGCCTCGGCGGTTGCTTTCTTTTGTTTTTCCAGCACGCCGCTCACAAAGGCCACGATTTCCTCGGCGGTTATGTCGTCCAGAATCGACTGTAGCGTGTGCTTGTACACGGTGACGTAGTTCGGCGCGTCTTTGTCTGTGCGAGTGCGCATGTACCGCCACGCCCCGGGAGGGTGCATTTCACTGCCATCCACGGCGAGGGTTACGCGGGCGTCCCACGCGCACTCCACGATTTTTCCGGCCAGGTCGGCGACGGTGGCGCCATCCGCCGCGACCGCGGGATCAAAGCCTTCGTCGAGCTCGTCGCTCCCCACCAACACGAAGTTCCCAGAAGGCTCGTGCACCGGAATCGTGGAATCCCGGTCACCCCCCACGAACAACCGCGGTACCGGTGTGTGGACCCCGTCGACCCACACGGGTTTGAGTAAAAAGTCCACCGAGTTCAAATGCGTAAACTTCCACTTTAGCAAACTCTGCGAGTGGGAACGAAAAAGGTCAGTCTTTCGTAATGTTCGTAAGTTTCGTAACTTGAATAGTCACAGAGGGTCCGTAAACAGTGTCTGGATTTAGGAAAGCCCCAATACGTACCTGCATCGTGCCATTTTCGTAACCCGCTCGCGATGGCTGAAAAATCAACCCGTCGCACTCGTGCGTGAGTTTCGGAATGAACTCTTCGATGAACTTTTTGGTACCGCTCAGGGGGGCGAAGTCTTTGCGCCGGACACTGAACGGCTCTTCGGTGAAGTCGTACGCGCCTGATTTACCAGCATCGAGAAGAAAAACGTTCCGGGGGTCCACCACCAAGCGCTGAATCTTGTCGAACCGCTCGATGAACGGTTTCTCCACGAGCTTCTCGCCGAACACAGAGACGCAGTCGTACACCAGGAAACGCCTTTTTTGGGTACCGTCGGCCAGGTCATCCACCACCATCTCCCCGTCAAGCAGCGTCGCGTTGTGCGTTGATACGCCGTGGGTTTTCAGCGGCGCGGGGCACCGCATTACGACCCGGCGCACCGTGAACTTGCGGTCGATCAAATACACCCCGTCGCGCATCAACAACAACATGTACCTGGCCCGATGAAAAATAAAGTGTCAGTCGGTCGGACCGCGTGTATGAGGGATTGGTATGAGGGATTGGGAAGGGTACACTGTACTCCATAGTATGAGTAAACAGTCGTGGTAACAGTCCGAGGAAATGCGCCCTTCTGGTCGTAACCGTCCCTTCGCAGGACGAGTATGGGCAATCACGACCGGCGGAACGTGTTCAGTGGGAAAGCCCTTACCGCGTGCCGTCCGCTTTCCAGGTAACGTGGTACTCCCGTTTCGTGAGTTCGTCCATGTTGTCCCTCGCTAAACTCACAGGCTGTGAGCCGGGGAACCGCGCGCCTTCCACGCCGCACAGCCACAAGACCACGTTTTTTATTTCCCGCGCCTGGCCGTCGTACACCGTCTCGCCGAGAGAATCGTCGTGGTGCATTTTTGACCCGTCTTTGTTACCAGACGCGGTGGTGTTAGTTTCCGAAGTCGACGCGACGTCGGCATCCGCGTCTATACTGCCAATCCGTACCCCCCCCCCAGGCCGAGGCGCGGATGACACCGCTTTGGTGTTGAGATATTCTGTGTTGGAAGACCCGAACAAATCGTCAGCCGGCACCGAAGCGTCCTCCACGGGGGGCGCGTCGCTTGTGGATTCTTTCCGCTTCCAACTCGGAAGCGGAGGGTCAACCGTGGTGCGGAACCGCCGCTCCAGGTAATGGTCGAACAGGCTTTTTATGTACTCGGGCTTGTATATGCCGCACGGGGTTGGTTTATTGTTGTCCCCAGCACTGACACTGCAGCTCGGCCTGGCAAGCGCGAACTCCGCGACGTGCTCGTTCAGTTTCGGCCACGGCCGCGTGCGTTGCATCCAGTGCACAATCATCGCGCCTGTTCTGTTGAACCCGTGCGTGCAGTGCACCAGTATTACCCCGTTGCCGCGTCTTACCTGTCGCTCCGCTAAGAACTTGCTAACTTCGTACACGAACCGGGTCACCGCGACGCAATCGGGGGGCGCGTCTTTCCCGACGCAAGCGACCTTTACGTACCCGCACGTTTTGTTTTTTTCGAACGCAAGTTGGTCGTAGTACCGCCCCGAGTTGGTCAAGTCGATCACCAGCTCCACCGGCCGGCCGTTCGCGCTGGCGCTGGCGAGCCGCAGCGCGTCGGATGGGGCGTACCTGCGGTCAGCAGGGATTCGGTGGAACCACCGCTCGTCAAGCGGCGCTTTGCTTGGCACGAACGTGTCCGAGATGAGGGCGCCGACGGGGGGGGCGCCGATCCAGCCATGGGGAGGAGCCCAAGGGTCACGGTGCGTCACGCTGGGAGGGAGCGGCGGGCCGTGTGTGGTGACGTGCGTGCCACTGGGACCGGGAGCGTCGTCGTCCTGCCAATACGAGTGGATGCGACTGGTGGGTCAGTCAGGGAAGAGGCAACAGGGTGCGCCGAGTGCCGGGTTGAAAAAACACAACAAACACGATGCCACCATTCGCGTTTCCGTACCTTCTGGAACTTGCCGATGCCCATCTTCCGCATCTGCTCCAGGCGCTCTCGCTTCGCCTTCTGGAGCTCCTCCATCGATACGGAGACACTCCCTCCTCGGAGGCGGGGACCACGTCCGCGCGTCGACGTGTGGCGAGACAGGGACAGAACCAAGTGGAATCATATTTTCGCGCAACAACGACTTCGTACGCACCGCCGCCGCCGCCTCGTCTCAGACGGGCGCCGCGCCTGTTCGTCTGCGCCATGCGCGAGTTGAGTTGGCAGTTGGATGGCGACACAAACGTTTCCGGCCCTGGTCCGCGCCTAGGGGTGTTGTCCATTCCAAGTGCTGAGCCTGGACAGGAGCCACACACCTTAGCCACCCCCGCGTGTTTGACGTACACGAGGCGAGGCGAGCCCGCGCATCTGACGCCCGATGTGCTAAGAACCCTCCCTGCCGAAGCCCGGGCGTTCCAGGTCTGCCTGACGCACTTCATGGACCACCTGCCGCACACGCACGTGTCGGAGTGCCCTGGCGGAGGCGCTACGTACTTCGGCAGCGCCCCGTTCTTCCACTTGGCCACCGCGCGAGATGCGATAACGTTCGATTTAAACGCCAAGCCCTCGAACGATCCCAATTCGGTTTTCGTGGGAACGCCGGTCGGGGTGAAGAAACTTTGTGTGGAGGAGTACATGCGGTGGGTACGCGCGGTACAACCAAGCGCGTTCGTGCAGCTTGCGGATGAACACTTTTCAGCGACGAACGTTAACGGGAAGAAAACGAAAGCCGCCGTGAAACGCACGGCGGAATGGCTGGACCGGTGCGACGAAGCGAGAGGCGGTGAGAAGAATGAAAACAACGATGACGGCGACGGCGACGAACGCAAAAATATTCCCATGTTCGCCTGTATCACGGGAGGTGCGTGTCCGGCCAGCCGAGAGGAATCCGCCTCCGCCGCAACAGCGAAGGGCGATTCCGTTTTCGGGTTCTCAATAGGAGGGCTCGGGACGGGCGAGTCGCCCGGCGCGAAACGAGGAGCGCTTCTCGACGCCGCGCTGAAACCGCTACCGCGGAACAAACCCCGGCACGTCGCGGGGGTTTCGTCTCCCCTGGAGGTTTTGGATTTGATCAACAAAGGCGTAGACCTTGTGGACAACTCGTTTTGCCACACCGTGACCACGGCGGGGAAGGCGCTTTGGTTCCCGGTGGAGAGTGGGGATGATTGTTTTACAGAAAAAAAGGACCACGGTGCTTCTGGGGATGGGAAAAAGGATGACGGCGATACGAAATCGTTCGGCGATGGCGAAGGTCAGAAAAAAAAGCGACGGGTAGATACCGCAAGTGATGACGTCTCCACCTCAGACGCCGACGCGGACGCCATCGACGCACGGCTCAGCAACGGCACCGACGCGTTCACGCTTAACATCTGGAGCTTGGCGTACCGAATGGACGGGCGGCCTTTAGTGGCAAACTGTCAATGCGCGACGTGCAAAAACCACACCCGGTCGTACCTGCACCACCTGGCGCAGTGCCGCGAGATGACGCTGAGCGTTTTGCTGGACGTGCACAACACTTTTCACTACCTCACGTTTTTCAAAGCCGCGCGAACCGCGATTGGCAACGGGACCTTCGACGCGTTCGTGGAGTTCCACAGGAAACGAGCGGACAAAACGATTTCGTATCAAAGGTAGGTGCGGTAGTCTAGAGAGCGGTAATAAGCAGTACGCTGAACAGCTGAAAGGAGTACAGTCTTGTTCTATGTATTATGTAGCACGGTCGCGTGTGTCTTTTCTTCCGTCATTCCCTCTTCTTCGTCTTCGTCTTCGTCTTATTTGTCCTCTTCTTCTTCTTACCTAACCCTAACCCTATCCCTTGAAAATCTCTAAACCAAGCTCCCCGAGTAGTTCGCGATGAACTGTTTCAGTTTCGCGTCCGCGGCGGCGTTGACGTCGAGGGCGTGCGCCAATTCCTCCGCGCCCGGCGAGTTCCGCAGCGCCGCGGCGAAGACCTTTGGAGTTTTAAAGAAAAGTGTCAGTATTGTATGGTCAAACAGTCGGCGGGATTTGGGAAAGGCAATACGTACCTTTTCCGTCACCTCCCCAACCACCGGGGCGCTTCCGTGTTTGAACCCGTCTTGCAACTCGTCGCCGTCACTGGCGCTCAAAGATTCGTTCAGAGTAGAGATGACTCGTTCGTTCACGAGGATGTACTCGCACCCCGCCAGGGCCAGGGCGTCGTTTTTGCTTTTCACCGAAGCCGCGATTACTTTTAGTGTAAAAGAAAAGTGTCAGTCTTTCATAATGTGTATCAGCAAACAGTCGTAGTAATCGGGCCGCACAGCGTGTCAGGATTTGGGAAATACAATACGTACCTTTCGCGCTTAGGCCCTCGTCGCGAATCAAAGAAACCACCTGCTTCACGAGCTCTATTCCAGCGTCGGGGGCGTCCCCCAGGTTGTTGTGCACCGCCGCGATGGGGTGTTTCTGGTACCACGTTCGTGTCCGGCCGACGTACACCTTACGATAAATAAAAGAAACTGTCAGTCTTGTATGGGAACACAGGGAGGCGGGATTTGGGAAATACACACGTACCTGTACCAACGCGGCGCCCGCCCGCGCCGCCGCCGCAGCTTGCTCCTGATTGTAACAAGAAAAGTGTCAGTCTTGTCTTGATGGTCGGCGGAATGTGGTAAATGGGAAATACTTACCAGGCAGTACACCTGCGTGACGTGGCACTTGACGCCCTGTTGCTCCAGCCTTTCCACCGCCAACACGCCTTGCCATGTGCACGGAATCTTGAAAAGAACGCGCGCACCGACATCAACCCCGAGCTCCAGAAGCATGTCCCTCATGCGCAGCGCCTTTGCGCAAATGAAATCCGCGTCGTTGGTCGCCTCCACGACCTCCACGGAGACCGACCCTGTTACTCGGCTCGCCATCATCGCGGCTAAGTTGCAAAACGCCTTGTCCAGGACGCAGTCGTGGCGCACGTCTTCCGAGTAGCCTGCGAAGTTCTCCACTGCGCACGCCTCGTACACCAGCGCGCCTTCAATGGAACCAACGTCGCTTCCGTGGTTCGTGGAGAGTAAGTGAAGAAGCACGCTCGGGGAAACCGTCGCGGCTTGCGGCCCGAGCGCCGCCGCCTCGTTCGCCGCGTGCTTGGTGTCGTACACCAGCGTGGAGAGTTTCTTCAGCGCATCCAGCTCGCTGCCTCGCTGGATGGAAACCACGTTTGAAACGTGAATCGCCACAACCTCAGGCGTGGGAACGCCTTGGGTTTGGGGAATCTCGGCGGACCGGCGGAACACGCGCGACTTGCGAGACGCTTTCAAGTTAAAGCGCGCCTAGTTTTGTGAGCGGGGGTGGGTCGTGGGAAGCGTGGTGCATCGTCAGAACTTGTCGCGAAAGGTGTGCTCGTACGCGTACTCGGGCGTAGTCGTCGTGTGTCCTCGGATGTGGAGACGATGTGGGTAACAACGACGTTTCGTTCGTTACCCCCGATAGTTCCGAGCCGACGGGAGTGGCGAGACGTGCGTGTAAAGCCGCGTACCTTGCGCTCGGCGCACACCACGGGGATAACTCGCGCGGCGGAATACGACATGGTAGCGAAGGCGCGGGCGTCGGTCGGGCGCGTGTCGTGCAAGACGGAGTGGTGCGGGAGTGACGCGGCACAGCGAACGAAATCGTTGCTTGCGCCAAAATATCAAGTGGTGATTCGATTCCCGAGACGATTTCCGAGAAGTGTGAAGGCATCGTCTCCCATTTCTGTGTACGAGCCTTCAGTCACGAGGCGTACGTCGGACAGAGCGAGCTGGTCCTCTTCTTGCCCACGGAAGCGGGAAACGATTTACACTTTTCCTTGGGGGTCCTTCGTCACCCCGCCACCGAAAAAGACGTGAGAGGGTGACCGCAACACCGCGTTGCGTTGGAGTTCTGCCTCGCAAAGAACGAGAAAAAAACCTCTTCATCATTCTTCATTCAATTCATAATAATCTAAACACACCCCCCGCCTACATAGCCCCCCCCTGAAGCTGCACGTCAAGCAGCTCCTCTTCCGTCACCGTGTCGATCGTGACGTCGTTTCCATCCGGCAGGGACACGCACAGAAGCGCGAAGCCCATTTCCGCGACGTCGTCCGAAAGCATGGCGCCGTCCATCGTGACGTTTCCAGACTTGACTTTCGACGGGCACGTCATGCAGACGCCCATCTTGCAGTCGTAGGAAAGGTCCTCGATCCCGTGATCAATCGCGGCGTCCAAAATGCTATCGAAACCGTCGCACTCCACTTCGTAACTCTTGCCTTGGTGGTTTATCGTCACCGTGGTGTTCATTGCGAGGGTGGCGCCTCGCGGTTGGGACGCGGAGACGCCGCGAACCTGTTCATTCGAATGAGGATAAATAATAATGATAATGAACAGAAAGGTCAGCCGTGGTCACGAAGAGTGTCTTAAACGGAACATCTCTCGTAGGCTCACTCGTCGCGAGCTCACGTGCGAGGAGGCTAAGAGCACGTTTGACGGCTCACTTTGCGTGCGTCAACGCAAATATCGCTCCCGCGGTCGTTACCGAAGTACCGAACGAACCGGATCGAAAGCGACGAACCGGATTTCGGGACGTGGATGACGTGTTTTTGGGCACGCCTCGGTTCGGCCTCGGTTCGATCCCGCCGCGGGGGGCGGCCGTACCTGCGAAGCGTTTCTTCGGGTCGCGAGTCTCGCGACGGGGACGGCAAGGACGGCGCGGGTAACGGCGGCCATGGCGCTGGTGCGGGCCGCGCGGCAGATGCGCGCGAGAGATGATGAGGAACACGCACGCCAACTCGGCGCGGATACGCCGACTTATCGAGATCGGCTCTGTTGCGCAAATAAATGGGCCTCACCTGTCTTCGGCAGGCTACCTCGTGAAATGCCCCTACGAGCCTACGTCGTCGTTTATTCCAACTCTTGCTTACCGTTTTCAATCGGAGCTCCCACGTTGCACTCCATCAGACCATCACGCCCACCAACCATGTCTCCGCTGTCCCTGGAGCGCTGCGCGTTCGAGTTTCGGGAAACCGCCACCAGAGGCGTGTTCCCCACTCCCGAATGTCTCAAGTTCGGAATCAGCAAGGGTTTATCCCTGGGCATCGTCGCCGGGGCGGTGCTCGTGAAGGTGCCGCAGATTTTGCGAATCGTGTCGAACAAATCCGTGAATGGCTTGCGTGTCGCCATGTTCCGGTCCGAGGTGTTGAGTGGCACGGTCGCGGTGGTGTACTTCGTCCGGCAACGCATCGCAATCGCCGCGTACGCGGAGATCTTCTTCATCTTAGCGCAGAACCTGGTTATTCTGTGGCTCATCGCGGGGTACGGAGCAGGAGACGGAGGAGACGACGGGTGGAAGGGGACGAAGACGACATCGAAAAAAAGAACCTCACCCTCGTTCGCGAAAACCGCATTTACGGAATCCATACCGAGCGCGCTTACCTACGTCTCAATACTCACTGTGTTGTGTATGGGCGACACCGCGATTTCAGACAAGGCGTTGGAGTCCCTGTACAACGCGACGACGTTGGTGTTAATCACGGGAAGAGCACCGCAGATATACGCCAATCACGTCAATAAGAGCACCGGCGAGCTTTCCGTGGTTTCGCAGGCGCTGATGTGCGCCGGGGCGTTGGCGCGGATATTCACCACCGCGCAGGAAGGGGGAGGGAACTCCATGCTTTTGGGGTACGGAATCGGGGCGGGGATGAACTGCGTGATCTTTGGGCAGATGCTGGTGTTCGCTGAAAAGAAAGAAAAGAAGAAAACCAGTGCAGGGAGGGGCAAGCGGAAGACCAACTGAGATGAGTTGGGGAAGTGTATTTTTGTAAAAGCCAAAAAATCAGAATCAAACGCCACCTCATCATCACTCGTCTCGTTCGCGCCTCGCGTGTCCGTTCGGTCCAGGACTCGTGTTGTCCTCGCTTCGCGATGTCGCTCGCACGTTTCGGCCACGTGACGTTTACGGTCGCGCGCCCTACGAACCGAGTGCGCGAGGTGCGTCACGTTCCGTCCCAAGTCGCCCCGTCCTCGCGATCGGCCACTCGTTTGGCACGCTATCCGAAGCCACAGATTTTCCAGCACGCGTCGCGCGCGGGTTCGCCCCACGTCACCGCCGATGCACCGCCGAACCCGTGTCTGTGCACACTCCAAAAGCTCACCAATACCCGTTTTCCGGACGACAACCTCCTTCCCCTACCAGGCAAGCCGGTCGCGTGGGCGCAACACGTCTAGCCGACGCCCCAGCCGTGGTTCCCAAGTCACACCAATAAACTCGTTCCTGAAAGGATTGTTCGGCGGCGGTTCCGCGGACGCGGACGTTTCAATCGACCCTAACCCTAAAGTCGCGGTGGACGTGAAACAGAGTGTCACCGTGACCCTGCAACGACCGATGGGCCTCGTTTTGGAGCCGCTTACGGAAAAAAAGAAAGGCGCCGTGATCACCGAACTCGTGGACGACGGCAACGCGGACCGGAGCGGCTTGTTACAGGTTGGCGACATCTTGGTATCGTTTTCGTTTCAAAACTCGCCCGAGTGTTTGCTCGGTGAGGAGTCTTGGTACGAAAACATCGTCGACGAGTTGGCGAGCGAAACCAGCTGCTCCACCATTACTCTGGTCATTCAAAGAACAATCTTCGAAGATAACGAGGACATGCTGACGCGAACCGCGGACGCGAAGCGGTACTGGGAAGAGAAACGGTACGCGTTGGGCTTTCCCAAATTGGAATGTGTCAGTATGACCCCTTTCAACGGCGTCAACTTGGCGACGAAAAAGCCCTTTCAACACTGATTTGCGATCGGCTTTCGTTTTGCTTAAATGTCGCCTTTATTCAGGCGGCGCGCCGTTTCCGCCGCCCCGTCCGTGACGTCCGCCGCGGTCATCCAAAGGAAGCGCACCACTGGTAACGCTTACTGGCGTACTCGCGGCTCTTACAAATACAGCACACGTACACTGTTTTACCTCTAACGCGCCGTTTGACTGTTCCGACCGATTACCCCTCCCTGTTGACCAGGCCATTGTCCTGCACATCGCCCAGCACAGTACTGCCGATTGTCCGCCCGTAATTACTCATACAAGTTACGGGAAGACTGACCGTTTTCGTGGACACAATCGCAGCGCGGCGAAACGGCAGGCGCCGAAGGTTTTGCGGCGCACGCCCGGGGTTGAGCCCGGGAACGTCCGGGTGGAGATCGGGAGGGGCGCGCTTGGGAGTGGGAACTTCGGAACCGTGTTCCGGGGGGTGTTCGATGGGAACAAGGACAAAGGCGAGCAACGCGTGATTTTGAAAAACGCCAAACCCGACGTGTTAGCCGCGGAGGAGGTACAGCCTTTCCCAACCACCACGCTCCGCCGACCGATTGCCCATACGAGACTGACACTTTCTTTTCATCTCCGAGTTGCTCGAGGCGGAGATGGATTTGAACTACTTCGTGCACGCGAACGCGAGAGGGACGTGCGCGCGGTTCATGGGTTGTTTGGAGCTCGGGCCGAAGGATGGCGGCGAGCTGTACAACGGCACGCTGACGGAGGGTTTATGGCTGATGTTTTTGAACGAGGGGGAGAACACGGTGGAGAAACTTATGTTGGACGGCACCGTGGCTTTGGCCAGCGCGATGCGGTGCGACGACAAAAGCGAGTTGGGCGTGGCGAGGTTCGCCATGAAATCGTTGCTCGCGTCACTCGTCAAGCTGCACGAAGTGGGCGTGGTGCACCGCGATATCAAGCCCGCGAACATCATCGTCGCGGAACAGGACGGGGGGGCGTTGAAGCTGATAGACCTGGGCGCGGCGGCGCTTTGTTTGCCCGACCCGCAAAACCCGAAAGGCGGCCAACTTTTGAACTACTACCCCGGCGTGGGGCCCGCGGACCCGAGGTACTGCGCAGACGACGAGTTATTTCTGCTTCCGGAAGGCGCGCCGAGGCCGAACGTGGACAACGCACTGAAGCTGTGGAAAGCCCATTTACCCGACCGATTCGACTGCGTCTCCGCGGGTATTACACTAGGTACGGCCGTCTGGGCTTTCCCAAATCCAGGCACCGGCCGTTTGATGCCCCTCTTTGACGTCCACCAGTCATTAAAAGGAAGTATCCTACATACAGCACAAGTGCCCTGTTTTACCGAAGCTGGTGACTGTGTGTCCATACATCGCGATATACAGTAAGACTCGTGACTGACCCTTTTCGTTCACACCCCAGCGCAACTCGCGGTTACCGGGTTGAGGCCGGCGAATAAGTTGGACGCGTTTGTCACGGAACTGGAAACGATGAATTGGGACGTGCAGAAATGGCGGGCCGAGAACCGCGAAAAAAGCGGACACGATTTCACCGCCCTCGACGCGAACGACGGCGCGGGGTGGTCGTTACTCTCGCAGCTCACACACCCGGACCGAAAAAAACGAATCTCCGCGGAACAGGCGATGGGACACGCCTTTTTTCGTCGTAGGACGGAGGAGGAGTTTTGTTCCTCCAAAAAATAAGAAATTATTTATACACTGTTCAATTTTTATTACACGGTCGTACACAGTCTACTCGTCTCGCTTCCTTTTCTATCACCTCGTCCTCCTCGACCCACGCATCACCACAGCCTTTCATGCAGCCTGTCCCTGGTCACCAGCCGGTCCGATTCCCAGCTCCGCAAAAACGACTCGCGCTCGGTGTCGGGGGACGACGCGGCGGACGAAACCGCGCTCGACGGCGAGCTTGATTTGATGCGCATTCCTCGTGACACGTCAGAGTCTGAGGAACAGTCAAAGTCAATCTCTCCGTACGGGGACATCGCCCAGCCAGAGCTCTGGCTGACCCGGGGGGACCGCGCGGCGAGGCCGAGCAGGGCGAAGGTGCCGCTCAGCCGCGGGGTGGGGGCGGACGAGTCTCCAACCGGTGGGACTGGAGGAAAGGTGGGAAGGGCGAGGGGACGGGTCAGGAAGAGTCATCGTTACGAATTGCCGCGGGAAGCCGCGGGAAGTGTCGTCGTTACTTCGAATGGCGCGGGTTTTTCAGTCAAGGGGACTGTGGCCTGGGCAGACGCACCTTCCGGGTTTGGCGGCTTGGGCGTGGATACGGTCGACCCCATCGCCGCGAACGGCGTGACGCGCGGATACGCGGTCGCGTGTGTGCGCGCGGACTGTGACGCGCGGAGGGGTAACACACCGAACCGTTGGCCAAACTGAAAAAGTGAAAAAGGAGCAAAATTCGCGCGCGAAAACAGAAACCTCTTGAAAGCCAAAAAAGTGTCTGATGATGCCTCCCGGAGAGACTCCGTCTTCGAGACTCTGTCAGACACAAGCTGTACAAAACGTGCTGCTGACATGTCTAGGGATGTGCATTGCACCGTAACGGCGTTTAGGTGTGCCGACTTCAGACACGAGCTGAACGAAAAGTACCGCTGACGCGTCCTCGGCCAGACTGAAAGCACATACGAAAAAAAAACGTCTACTAGTCTTATCAAACATGCTTTCAGAACGGAATTACTTGAAACGTAGTCCTATCAAAAACGTCAGATTGCGTGTCTTCGCTTCGCCTTCGCCCCCGGCGCGCGATGTGACGCGACCCTAAACCCTAAACCCGCGGAACGACGGGTCGCGCTTTATTCCTTATTCGTATTGTCGTGTCACGATTATTGATTATTAAATAAAGTCTCTTCCTGTGTGAAACTGCGTGCGTAATCTGTCGAGTGCTCAAACTTTGTACGGCACTTCGTGTTCGACCGAGGTGGCTCATCGAAGAGCCGCGCCCGGGTGAGCACCTTCCACTTATGCGTTCGCCGCGATCGCGGCGGCGACGCCGAGGATGATGTTTTTGTGTAACAGCCCGAAACCTTTCGTTGCCGCGCTGGTGGTGGCGGTGACTCGCGGGTCCCTCAGGGCGAGGTACGGCGCCGTGGTTTGCAGCGCAACGCGTTCGCCGTAGTTCTGGAAAAAAAGCTCGTAGTCGTCGTCGTACTTCTCCCCGGTGCATCCGTAGAAAAGGTAACACTCGGAATCAACGGCGTCGTACGCCCAGTGCGTGCAGAAAGCTTCGTCGCTGACGTCGGTGAAGACTTTCTGCGCGCACAGAAGCTCGCACTCGTTTTTCGTGCACTGCTGCGACGCGCTGTCATCCACGCACACCTTTTCGTGCGTGGTGACTTCTTTGTCGCACCGGCGCTGGTTGCACCCGGGACCGTCCGCGCCGCCGTCCCGCCGCGCGTCGCACGTCGGGTCCTGCAACACGTAAAGCGAGTAATCCGCGTCGAACTGTTCGTTGACGCAGGTTTCGAAAAGGTAACACTCCTTCTCCGCGACGTCGTACGCGTACGAGGCGCAGACAAAATCAACGTGGTCCTTGCACTTCTGCTCGCACTGATCAAGCGTGCACTGCGTGGCGGTGCTGTCGTCCGTGCAGATTTTGTTGTGCACGGACTGCGACTTGTCGCACCGGCGCTGCTTGCATCCCAGGGCGTGGTCACCGCGAACGCGCTCGCACGTCGGGTCCGCCAGGGCGTACAAAACGTAGTCCTCGTCCCACGCTTCGTTTGTGCACCCGTCGAAGATGTAGCACTCTTTTTCTTTCTCGTCGTACGCCCAGTGCGTGCAGTTCGCGGCGCCCGCGGTTTTGTCCGCGGCCGCGAAATCGCTGTTCGTGCAGTGCGCCATGCACTGCGTTTCCGTGCACTGCGTCGCCGCGCTGTCGTCCGTGCAGATCTTGGTGTGTTTCGTTTGCGACTTGTCGCATCGACGCCACCCGCACCCGCCGTCTTCTTTGGTCTTTTCGCAATCCGTGGTGAGCTGCACTTGTTCCTCGCACGTCGCCATGATGTTGGAAATGGAGCCGATCGCGTCCGTGCATGACACGTCCGCTTCATACACGCGCGCCTGCGTGGTTTCGCCAACAATAAGCATCTTGACCTTGGTGCCTTCCTTCCAGAACGTCAAGCCCTCCGGCTGGCCCATCGCGCACACCTCGCCGCCGAACCGCTCGAGGACTTTGTTGGTGGAGAGCTCGTACCGAAAAATCCCGCTCTGCTTGTACGGGTCAGCGGTGGCGTCTCGGCCGGGGCCTTTGTAGTTCTTCACTACTAGGAAAACCTCGTCCGTGGCGTCGCCGCCTCGGGTCAAACCGCCGACGCTTAGGATTTCGTACCCGGGCGTGTCTTTCAGGTCGCCCGAGTGCGCCGCGATTGTTCCGCCCACGGGGAGCTTCCAAATCTTCGCCGGGTTTTGCTCCTGCACGGCATAGTAGTTGGATCCAATCAAGGTGACGCCTTCGAACCCGAGGTTGGCGCCCGCGGCGGGGGTGATGCCGCTTGAAAGCGTGGTGGAGCCAGTCACGGTGCCGTCCGTCCCGAGCGTCACGGTGATGATCTTCGCCGGGTTCTCGTCCGTGACCGCGAACTTCCGACCGCCCAACGACGAGATGCCTTCCAGGTCCAGCGAAATCGACGTCAGGTCGAACGTGTTGACCAGCTGTGGTTGTGAAAAGTAGAAAAGTGTCAGTCGCCAGTTGTGGTAAACGTTACGGTACTACTGGTGCATTGGACCAGGGGCATCAAACGTAGGTGCCTGGATTCGGGAAAGCCCCAACACGTACCGTGTTGTACGCATACCCAGACCCGGAGATTTCGTAAACCTTGCGATCGCCGTTGTTCACCACGAACACGTTGCCCGTCTCCGGGTCGTAACTCGCCCCGGAAAGGTCGCTCTCCGCGGCGGTAAGTTCGTACCGGTTCTTCGCGACAGCGCCGAAGCATTTGAACGGAGGGACGGTGAAACCCTCGTTACCGACGGTCGCGGCGTGCGCGGTGCAGGCGAGAAGGCTCACCGCGGATGCGATGAGCAGGTTCCGGCGAGTCATGTTGGGGGGGGGGTTGTTTGGTGCGACGTGCGGGCGCGCTCCAACTATGAGGAAAGCGCGCGCTTCCTCGGAATATTGTCATCGGAAACGTCAAAAAGAACAAAAACGGTTTTCAGGAATGGACAGCGCGCCAGTCTTGCAAATCTGCAAAATGACGATTCTTTTCGCGGATTCCAAACACAGGTCAAATTTTTGTTCCATCTTGCCAAGACAGACGCGTCGCGAAACGCGCTTCGATCGTACCCTCCCCCGTTCCCCCCCGAGTCCGGTCACGTCCCACGTCCGTATTGCTCTACCCTCGGCGTCTATCACGTTCGTTCTTCCCGTGTGATGAGAGGTACGTTTTCAACGTACGCGTCGAAACCGAAAACACAATCAAGATTCTCGCCCACAGCATTTGAGACCGAATTGGTTTGTCCTTGTTGGAGGTTTCACCTTGAAGGTAAGCCTCCGCCCGCGAGAATCCGCGTCTCATCAGACTAAAAACGCAATGAACAGCAAACCTTAATAGGAGAGTGCGTACACAGGCCAGGTAACCCCGAGGGCAACTCCGGCTTCACCTCGGCCCTGATTGATCAGCCAGGTTTTCATCGTCAAAAGATGCACACTCTTTTGTTTTGATTTTCGGCGCTTTTCAAGTCGTCTCTCTTTTTCGCGCCAACTTCGCAGTCGCTCGTCAGATCTCCGGTGCCCGCGTCAGCACGCGCGATGGCCTCCCCGGTTTCTCCGGGCGACCCCCCATCTTCGCCCGACCAGGTGTTGAAGTTCGAGCCGTGGCAAAGCGCGGTTGATCCGACGTTCTGGGCGGAGCTGGCGCGAAGGAAGCTGGACAACTTCGGGTTGAGGGAAGACCCGGTGCCCATCGACGGGTTGTTCGCGTGCTCTATGCACGCGGAGGTGAGTTCCCCCGTCGCTCTTGACAAGCGGTCGTTCGAGACGTGGACTAGCGTCGCGAACGATGCGCTGGCGACCGGCCAGCAACGCGCACCGGGAACACTGCGAAACGTCAACACGTTCGAGCGGTTCAAGGAGTACGACCGCGGTGCAATGCTGGACGAGTCGGCCGATGCGGTGTGGCGCGCCGTCGTGTCGGGCGACGCGGCGCGCGACCCGCACCTGCTTAACCAGTTCCATGTGCTAACCTTCGCGGATTTGAAGAAGTGGCACTTCACTTACTGGTTCGCGTTTCCCACCGTGAAGCTTCCGGAGGCGGTGCGTGTAGTGGCAACGCAGGCGCTGGGAACGTTTTTGGGTTTTCAAGAAGACCCTGTGGAAACGAGTTTCACGAAATTCGAACAACACGCCTGCGACGCCTTCGCCTGGTGTGTGGTGACCTCCGAAAACACACCACAAAAAGGGTTCATGAGCTTCCCCCTACACGAGTTCAACTCCCTGGCCAGCGAGTACGGCCCGGAAAACGTCCACGTGGCGTTCATGGATTCGTCGCGCAACCCGGACCACCCGGGCTGGAGCGCGCGGAACCTGCTTTTGCTGGCGAGTTTGACGTTCGACGTGGACAAAAAAAAGGGCCCTCGATCCCTGAACTTGATCGCGACAAGAAAGCGAAACGGCAAGGTGTCCTTGCGTCACTCTATGGTGTTTCACGTCACGCTTCCGACGATTGCGGTGGGAGGCGAGTTACACAAATTGGACCCGGAAAAAAGACCGTTCCCGGCGGTGGGGTGGGAGCTCAACCCGAAAGGCCGCGCCGGCCCTCGCAGAGCGGATCTCGGCGAAAGCATGGACCCCACACGGCTCGCGGTCGCCGCCGCGGAGCTGAACCTAAAACTCATGCGGTGGAGGTTGCTGCCCGAGCTCGACCTTGCAAAAATCAGCAAAACCAAGTGCTTGCTTATCGGCGCGGGGACGCTGGGTTGCAGTGTGGCTCGGTGTTTGCTAGGTACGTCCCCGCATTTCCCAAATCCCGCCTCCCTGTTTGCCCATACAAGACTGACACATTTTTTTACCTATCGCAAGGCTGGGGCGTGCGCGAGTTCACGTTCGTGGATAACGGGAAGGTGAGCTTTTCTAATCCGGTGCGGCAGAGCTTGTTCGAATTTAGTGACTGCCTGGCTGGGGGCAAACCCAAAGCCACCGCCGCCGCGGATGCCCTGGCGCGGATATTCCCCTCAGTCAACGCCACAGGTGTTGATATGTCCATTCCAATGCCAGGGCATCCCGTGTCACCAAACGAAACGGAAAAGGTTTTGCGCGACGTCGCCACGCTGGAAAAGCTAATCGCCGGTACGTCTTGTAATTTCCCAAATCCCGCCTCAACGTTTGCCATGCATATATGACAAGACTGACACTTTCTTTTATTTATCGCAAGAACACGACGTGGTTTTTTGTTTAACCGACACGCGCGAAAGCCGGTGGCTTCCGACGCTCATCGCCTCTGCCACTGACACGCTGCTAATCAACTGCGCGCTGGGGTTTGACTCGTATTTGGTCATGCGACACGGCCGATTCGGTGTCGGCGACGAAAAGAACATCGATGACGGCGATAAAGAAACTGTTCCCTCGCTTCCAGAAACCGCCGCCTCTCCCGAACCGTCCTGCCCAGAAAAGCTGGGCTGTTACTTCTGCAACGATGTCATGGCGCCCGGGAACAGCACGAACGACCGGACCTTGGACCAGCAGTGCACCGTGACCCGACCCGGCCTGGCGCCGATCGCGGTACGTACGGCGTATGGCTTTCCCAAATCCGCACACTGTTTGCCGATTGTCCGCCCGTAATTACGCATACACATCACGAAAGACGTTAACCACTTTTCGTTAACAATCACAGGGCGCGCTCGCGGCGGAGATGCTCGTCGCGACGCTGCACTGGGCCGGCTCCGGCGACGTTCCGGCTGGAAATGAAACAGGCTCACAGGCAAACAGTCATCAACAATCAACAACCCCCCCGACTTGTCTTGGTTACGTTCCGCACCAAATACGAGGCAACTTGTCAACGCACACGCAGCTCCTGTTCAACGCCCCCGCGTTCGGGAAGTGCACCGCGTGTAGCGACGTCGTGGTGAATTTGTTTCGCGGCGGCCAAGGCGACGACAGAAACGAAAAAAGGAAAACCGAATTTCTCCTCGCCGCCTTCGCCGATCCCACGTTTCTGGAAGACAAAACTGGCCTCACCAAGGTGCACGAAGACGCGGACGCCGTTGAGTGGCTGCACTCGGACGACGAGCTTGATGACTTTTGAGGGAGGCTAGGGTAAGCAGGTGGGGGTATTATTTGGGGTGTTTTTAATCGCGCTCCAACTTTGTTGCTACACCTCGGGGTACTTCATCCTTTTCTGCTGGAATTTATCGGTGCTCCCGAAAGAAACTCATCTCGTCTCTCCCTCACTCAAACGCCGCGCCGGTTTGGTGTCCGGATGCTTCGGCGCGCGTCTTCCGTTTTGGGCGCGCGTGTGAGTTCCGCGATTGATGTGTCGTGTGCGTCGACAACGAAGGTTTCTTGCACAAACAAATTGGCCTCGTCGCGAAGCACGTCTCGTGTCTTCGAAAAGGTAAAATGCTTCTCCTCGAGACTCCCGAAACCCACATCATCCATCGATGGATTCGCGGGCGCGTGCGAGGTGTACGACGAGTCGCAAAGACGGTTGGCGACTGGAATAGCCATCCCTCTCGGGTTCGGCGCCGGGGTGTTCGGATCGCTCGTTGGGGTGGGGGGAGGTGTGTTGATTGTCCCGGCGATGACCGCCACGGTTCCCATTCCCCAAAGAGTCATCGTAGGCACTTCGCTAATCGCGGTGTTAGCCACCGCGAGTTTCGCTTCCTTAAACTTTTACACCGCAGGCGCGGTCGATTTCGTTTGCGCCGCCGTGGTAGGCTCGGCCGCCTTTGTGTTCGCCCCACTGGGCGCGATGTCCACGGCGAAGTTGAACGCCCAATCCCTGAAACGCGTGTTAGCCTACTTTCTTTTACTAGCAGCGCCTTTAGTGCCGTTGAAGGCGTACGCGTTTGACGCCAAGAGCGAGAAAAAACAACTTGCAAAAAAAAAAAAACTCACTTTCGAATCCATCACAGAGGATCCGGCGAGCGCCGTTTCCTTGTCCCTGATAGGCGCGTGCGCTGGTTTCGCGAGCGGTTTACTGGGCATCGGGGGCGGTACGATTGTTACGCCTTTACTCGCAATAACCACGGACTTACCTCAAGCCACGGTGTTAGGGACTTCGTTGCTCGCGATGTTACTCCCGAGCGCCGCCGCGCTGAACCAGCACCGAAAAATGAAAAACGTCGACTGGCGAATAGGAACGGCGCTCGCGCTCGGGTGCGCGGTTGGCGGGTTCTTCGGGTCGGGTTTCGCCGTTGATGCATCGAAAGGAGCCCTGGAACTGGCGTTCTTTACAGGTATGCTGTTCCTGAGCTATAAAACGTTCAAAGGGTTGCGAAAGGGGGTGGGGGGGCTGAAGATGAAAGGGTAGGGAGACGAAACGTGAAATCTTTCATTGCGAAAAACGCGAAACAACACCATCTACTCGAGTAAGGTATGATACAGTACGTCACGCTTGCCGCTGCCAGCGTTCCCATCCTCCGTGCGGCCATTCGACATCCCAATCAAGCGCCAGTGGTGGCGGGTCGATGATTTCGATTCCGCGTTCCTTGTACTTCTGCATGCGACTGATGAGCACGCAGGCGCGGTGTTGTTCCAGCCCACGTGCGTTCCGATGTTTCCACTCACCCTCTGGTGAATCAGGATCGTCAGAGGGGTTTTCCTCTTGTGTTTCGTTGTCAAACGCCGCAATTCTTTCGCAGAATTTTTCAACCATCGCGCGACGCGAGGCCGTCATCGCCGTGCGTCCCGCGAAGGTATCTTTTGGGTTCGGGACAAAGAAATCGCGTCCGTCGAAATGACACTTGCAGATCTCCAAGTCAAATGAGTTCAAAAGAGCGCGCGCGTCATCCGTATCTTCATTGCCTATGATCAGTTGCACGAAGGAACCTGTCCCAGGATTGTACTGCTGCGCCCGCAAGTCAAAATCGAAGGGAAAGTTTCCACCAGCGCTGCCACCGGGCACGCCGACTAAAGAACGGTAATCCTGACCAATTTCTACCTCCCGGTTTTGTTCGATCGCTTCCTTGCCCCACGCGAGTGCTTGCTGATAGTACGCATCGGTGGCGTACGGGTTGGGGGTTTCAGATCGAGCGAAGCTTGGCACCGATATATCCCTCTTCCCTTGCGTGGGTCGGCCGGCGTAGCACTCGACGTGATGCACCTTCGAAGCGTTGAAGTCACCAACGTCGTCGTGCGAGTTATACTGCTCTTTGTACTCGCGGTTGTCCACGCCAGCGCAAATGAGTGCACACCGCTCGACGAGTCGCTGCCTCACAAGCGGCGCCGCGCGTCAGGTGCAGAAGATGTCAATATCAACTGATTTCATGTAATGGTCTTCATAGACACGACCGAGCGCAGCCTGGACCGCGCACGAGCCAGACACCAAAACTTGAGGTCGCCCTTCTAGGTCAAAGTCTCGCCCGCGCTCGTCTTCGGGGAACAGGTCATCAAGTGTGATCGAAGGACGGTCATCGTATTTCGAGACGAGAGCTTTCAGGGTCGCATCAAGCTGGCGCCTCAGCGCGGATTGCATGAGCCGCGCGCGCGCTTGCGCTTCTTTTTCCCAAAACGAGCTGCTCGTTTTTAAAGCGGCGAGAAACGAAACCAAGTCGGGTGGCGCGAGGAACGACGCGATGTGCTCGACGAGCTCCTCGCTCAGACCGGAAAGCGAAGGCGCGAGCGCGAGCGGATCACGATAGTTTGACATCAAAGTTTGCGCCTCGCCGAGGAGGGTGGTGAGGGCGCGGAGGAGTTTGCGAGGGAAAGTGAGACCCAAGCAAGTGTCGTTGTTTTTTTCTTAAAAATAAATTTCTGGGAAAAGACGAAGTCGACTTTCCATCCATGGCCGGTCACTTCGCCTCGCGCGCGGTCCCTCCCGGCGTCCCCGTTGCGTTCGCGAGGGCGTGCCATACGGCCTCGCGATGGAGCAGCTCAAAACGGGTATCCAGCAAGCGGAAGTCGCGGCTGAGGCGTTGAAGCTCACCACGAAAACCGGCATCGAGTTGGACCGACGGAGGCAGGGAAACCGGGAGTGTTTGCGGGCGCTGCGGAAACAGGACATCGCGTTAGCGGAACGCCAGCCCGGTGACCCGAAACCGCCCGCGAACTCGTTTCAGTTCCGACCGGGGGGTGTTATTTGTCGGATGACACGAGGAGAGGCGTTACACTCACTGGAACAGGACCAACAAAGGATCGAAAACGACATCATGGAAAACGAGCTCGCGAAAAAAAAAGCGCTGAAAAACTTAAACGACAAAGGCGGCGTGCCGGACACGGTGGGGCAAGGCTTGCTAAACGCGTTCGTGAACCTGAAAGCTAATAACTCTGGGAAAAAGCAAAACGAGGAGGACAGTGGTAGCGGTGATGATGCGTGATCGTTGGTGATACGAATGATTGAGGCGTGTTTGTGAGAAGTTGTTGGAAGCGCAACGCGTGATGACTGCCAAGCACTAATGTCTTGTCAACCGTTCACGCTAGCTAGTACCTATACTTTCTCTTCTCTTTCCAGTTTCCTCTTCTCCAGGAGCGCGCGATAGTCGTCGTACGCCAACGCGGTCTTCACCAACCTCCCCAAGTCCTCCGGTCGCGGTTCCAGAATGCACAGGAACCCCGTGTTTGCACTGTCAAGGACGGCCAAACTCGGATCGCGCGAAAGCCGGTCGTTTGTTTCCAGCAGTTTTCCCCGCAAACACGCCCGCGCGGTCCACTCGTTTCCGCGGGCGTCGGTAAGTCGCGCGACCCCGGAATTTTCCATCAGCACTTTGGCACCCCGTTTCTTCTTGCCACTCACCTGCACGTTGTTGTTGTTTCCCTTGCCGCAGGAGAAATCGACCGCGGTGAGCGTCGGGGCGTATGTCGTCGGCGCGGCTGTTTGTTTTTTTGCACCACCGCCGACGATGGAAGGCCCATCGTCGTCTTCGGGACGGGCAGACACTACTACCGCTGGTGCCTCGGTAAGCACGGACGGCAACACCTCACTCGTCTCCCCAGGTTTTACCCCACCCTCCTCACCCACCCCAGCCGCCCCCTCGTCGCGTTTGCGCTTGCCGCCCGTGGTCTCTGTGCAACCCGCATCGGTGTCCCCCGCGCGCCCGCCGCTTTCGCCGACCCCTCGTGCCGCCAAGCACATCGGGTGCCCGGGCGCCAAGCACACCACGCACAAACCGTTCGGGTGCTTCAAGACGACCTGGTCGTGCCCTTGTGCGCCTTGCACGGATGGGACGTAGTACGCCACGTACGTGCGCTCTACCGTGGTGGTGGGACGGGACGCCATCGATGGGGCCGACGCGCGCCAAGCGAGTGCGAGATTTGCCAAAAGCGCGTTTGGCAAAATGTTGCCAAAAGTTCGCCGGTGAGTTGCTGACGCCTTGACCGGAGTCTTGACCGAACCCCCAGTTTGAATCACCGATCTCGGGGGCGAGGTGTCGGTCGGGCACGCCGGTCAAGACGTTCGGTTTCATCGGTAAGAAAGGAAAGGAGCAGAAGAGATTCGTGTAAAAAGTGCACCTTCGCGACGACGGTTGATGCAAAATATCTCCAAGGCGGAAGAGCTCCGGGATCGGCCGGTCACTCCGCGTGGGTCTGCCGCGAGGGCGTCCTCGCGGCAGTTTTCTTTGTCCCGAGTGGGTGGCGGACAAAAAGGCGTGTAGGGTCTGTGCGTCGAAGGTACGCGCGCGGCGAGTCCCGCGGTAGCGTCTTGTGATTTCATCACGCGGCAAAAGTTTCTTTTCCCGCCGACGAAGCGCATTTGTCTCGCGACCGGTCATCACGGTGTGCGTGTTGTGCGACCGTTCTTTCTGCGTGCGACGGACACGTCGCGGTTCACGCACGTGCCCTGTGACCGCTACCATCGCCATTCACGGTGCCGGGCTTTGGCTAAACCCTAAACGCGGGCTAAGGCGCGGACGGCGACGTCCAACGAAAAGTCGCGTTCGACCGTCGCTTGGGGGACGCGTCGCACCGTCGGCGAAATCAACTAACACACCACATCCACCATCCACACACAGCGATGAATTTCTCACGCGGCGCAATGCCTGGTGTTTCGGAACAACCGAGCACGTCCGCGAGCGCGGCGGTGACCTTCCCCGGGCCCTTTGGGGACGTGGTGAACGGGGAGACGACGTACGACGCAGACAAGGCTTCGGACGCGGGCGTTGCTAGCACCGGCGCGGGGTCCAGTTTCGTGGGAGGAGGGAACCGTCCGTCCCCAGCCAACGGCAACGGCCCCGGGTCCGTGGGCTCGGAGGCCCAGCTCGTTTCGCGGAACCACAGGGATGGCGAGACGGCGCCGACGGAAACGCGTGAACTGGTGGCAACCGCGGCCCCGACCGCGCCGGAAACCGCCGGCGCGCTCAAGATGGGCACGAATTTGTACGACGTGGCGTGGAGCGACGAGGAGCAGGTACGCGTTTTTGGGTTTCCCAAATCAGGCGGTACCGGCCGTTTTGCCGCCCCGTTCGTGACTATTTACGTAGTCACTACATACAGCACATACGCACTGTTTTACCTCTAACGCGCCTGTGACTGTTCGGACCGATTACGGCGACTGTTGACCAGGCCATCGTCCAATGCACGCCCATCACAAAACACCCACGCTCGCCGACGCAATTCTGACCCTTCCCTCGTCCCAATCGCAGCGCGTGTTGGAAAACGGGTTACAGGCGTTCGCCGCGACGACGCACAGTTCGTTGTGGCGGTACATCAAGTGCGCCGCTAACTTGCCCGCGAAAGGCGTGCGAGACGTGGCGCTGCGGGTGCGGTGGATGCGACGGGCGAGGGGGGGGGGGGTTAAGAAACGGAAAGGGGGAACCGCGGGGGGCGGGAGCGGGGAAGACGCCAAGGCCAACGGAGGAGGTGCTGTTCCTACAAAGCCAAAAGGGAAAGCCAAGGCCAAGGCGAAGGCGCCGGCGGGCAGAATTGTTACTCGTGACGCGTCGGGGAACGAATCGTCGGGCATGAACCAGACCGCCGCGCACACTCGTGTCGCGAACCCCTCCACCAAACCCAGGTCCGTGTTCGCGATGCCCCCGCCTGGCCCGCCTGGCGGCGGGGGGATGGGCGTACACGCCAACGGAAACGGCCCGGGTGGCGTGGGAGGGATGGGCGTGGGACCCGGACCCGGGACCCATGGCGTCTCCATGGTCCCGCCCCTCGCGCGAGGCGTGGGCGGGCACATCATCGGCGGCCAGATGCACGGCGGCCCGCCCGGGTACGGCGCGATGGGCGGCGGCATGGGAACCGGGGTGTTACCCGGCCCCGGGTACAACGGCCCGGGCGTACCGTACCCGACGCATGTGCCCGGTCCGTACCCGGTGCATCCCGGGTTCGGGCAAGTGCCGGTTGGTATGGTTCCGCAAAGAGCGCTGCACGCGGGGGCGCACGTGTTGCACGTCCCGCCGCAGCGGTCGCCTGTTGGTGCGTTGGAGGACCACGGGGGGGTCGGTATTACTCTCGGAATCGGCGCGATCGACCCTGTTCTTCACGAAAAGCTATGCGCGAATGCGGCGATTGTGAAGAAGCTACGGGACGACGACTTGCTTTTGGAAAATAGAAACGACGGCTCCGGCTCCGTCTCCGCGGAAAAAAAACTAACCCCGCACGCGCGACTCGCTTTGCTGGGCGAGATGCGTGATTTGATCGTGGACGTGACGGACACGATGCGGGCGACGCAAGGAATCATGCAGCGCATGCCCCAGCTGCCCGTCACTTTGAACACGGGTCTTGCCAACGCGTTGTTGCCGCCGCCCGTCGCGCGACGGAATGGAATTGACAACGGAAAAGCGCTCATCTCAAAAGCCACGCGGCCGCGCACGGACCGGAAAAAAACGCAACCGCGACCGAAAGTCACGCAGAAAGGCCCTGTCTCCGGTGCCGGCGTGGGGAAAGGCAAGGGCAAGGGGAAACAATGAGTTGATTTGTCCGTGTTGGTGACTGATTACGCGTCCCGTCCGAAGAAGTCGCGGTTGGGTAATTTTTTCTGTATTGCAAGTAACCTCACCAGTAAAAAACGACGCTTGCTCTTCTGGCCCTTTCACGAAATACACCTCGATTTGCGTCGACGAGCACGTCGTTTTTCGTTCGTCAGTCCCGAGGCGCGGGTGTTTTATTCGCTTGCGTTTTAGCGTCCGCGACTCCGCGCCCCCCGTCACTCGCATCCGCGCTTCACACCCCCCCCTCCCGTCACCGTCTCCCGTAACTCGTCATGGGGTACACCATGCACGCCGGCCAGGCGCTCGAAGAGGTTCCCCAGCGTCGCGGCCCCCTGAATTTACACGGTGTCAAGGGCTGGTACGACTTCTACGCCTCGCAGTGCAGCGTGGACAGCGAGGGTTTTTGCGACGCGAAGACGGTGGGTATGAAACACGTCGCGGTCCGGGACGACGGCCGCGACTGCGAGTTCAAGCCCAAGGTGGGGAACATCGGCCCGCGGAAGAAAGAGTGGAAGCCCACGAACTCGAACACGCAGAAAGGGGCTTCAATTCAGCAGCCGTGAGTGACGAGACGGGAGGGGACTCGTCGTTGCTTGGGAAACGACCAGCCGGCGTGTGTGTTCGTCACCCCCGAGGAAAAAAAGAAGAAGTCGAAGAACTGAAGTGAATTTTTTGACAAGACTGTCTGCAAAAAGAAACGTCAAAACGGTCTAGGACAACTCACGAGCGACCGGATGGTTCAATCAACAACACCCCCGCGACCTCCACAGCGGACATTTAGCGAGTACCCTCCAGCGCCCGCGCTGTCGAGTGCGAAAGGCTTGCGGAATAAGTAACGAAGGTGGTGTTGATTGAATATGCGGTATGCTCGTGTGATGTTATCGTCACGTTTTGATGTATTGAATGAAATCCTGCTTACAAAAAAACAAAATCACATCAGCGCAGTCTTCACGTCCCCCGCCGCGTCTCCGATTTTCCCGCCAAGACCCTCCATGCCCTCCGCGATATCCCCCAGCCCCAAATCCACCAGAAGCGCCTTCGTGTCACTCGACGCAACCGCGAAGGTTCCGAGCGCGCAAAGCGCGCGGAATTTCGCATCGTCGTCGCCGGAACCGGGCGGCGACGTCAGCAAAAGCTCGACGCCCGCCGACACGGCCTGCGCCGCAACGTCATTGATTGGCAAACAGTCATCACTTTTCGCGAACGCGGAGACGTTTAGTAAGCTCGTCGATAACGCCAGCCGCGTTGCCGGCTTGGCGTCACTCAACGTCGCGGCGCATAGGCCGTCCAGAATTGCGGACGCGTTTAGCAGAAATATTTTGCGCGAGCCGGCGCACTTGAAGGCGTTGCAAAACAGGCGCCCGGCGGTGAGCAAGTTCCCTGGCGATGCGGGGGGCTGCGAGGCGCGCGCGCACGCGTGCATCATCGCGGTTACCAACTCATTCACGGCGTCACCGCCACATGTGCTGCTACCCGCCAACCTATCGATCAGCACCACCAGCGCCTTGGAAAGATCAAGCAGCGGGAACAGGGATTCGGTTGGTTTTTCAACGAGCGCTTTCGTTAAAACCTGGACGCTTCCGGTATCGGGCGCCTCGCCGCCGTTCGCGAACGTCGCCTGCGAGTGGGAAAGAAAAAGGTCAGTCCCGAGTCTTACTGTATGGGAAAACAGTCTACTTGTGATATATTTGTAAGAGAGGCCAGTACTGGTAAACGTTACCCGTAGTATACTTCCTTTAATGACTAGTGGACGTCACGCAGGGGCGGTAAACAGCGTGTCTGGATTTGGGAAACGCGCAATACGTACCAGCACAGTGAACGCGGTCATCTCGGACGCGGAACACCCCAGCTCCGCGAGCTTGGCAAGCATCCCTTCGAACTTGGCAGTTTCGAAGAAAACGCACTGCGTGGGGAGCACGGGGATGAACTTCATTTTAGTAGTTTCCGGTTTTGTCGTGGCCGCGCTGACCGATCCCGGCAAGTACGCGCCACTTCCCGTAAACGGGTCACCGCCCGTCGCCGCGAATGGACCGCTGTTGAGGGAACCGTTTCCTCCCGGTACGTACGCACCAGCGCCCGTAAACGGGTCCGCGCTGACACAAGCCCCCGACCCGGAAAACGCGTTCTGTTCCCCCACGTTCTGCACGATGAAGTTAACAACTTGTTCCCGGTAACCGGGGTCCTGGATTGTAAAAGAAAAGTGTCAGTCTTGTATGGGCACACAGTCAGGATTTGGGAAAGGTCCAATACGTACCAGCTGGTTGTTTTCTAAAAACAACTCCGCCGCTGTGTACGGGTTATCCCCGACGTTGAAAGGCAGCTTCAACGCGGGCGCGCCGTCCGTGATGTCCACGTCGAAGACGTAGTCGTACTCCTGGCCTTGGTACTGTTTCTTTGACACCGAGTCCGGGTCAACCCCGGTGACCTCGCCTAAACGTTCCCAGCTTTGCGCAGCGGCGCTCCACGCGTACGCCGCGACGCCGCCGGCGTCTTCTTTGATCACCTTGGTCGCGCCGTCGCTCGCGCCTGGTGTCAACAACGCGGACGGGGGTTCGGTTTTGATTTTCGACTGCTGATCCGCGAGCGCGGCCTCGCGCTTGGCCGTTGCTTGTTTCAGTAGCGTTTCGTCCAACTCAGCCTGCGCGTTTCCGTTTTGTTTGGTAACAACGTCGCTCCACACCCGCGCGATCCCGTCCGCGCAGCAGGTGACGATATCGGAACACGAGTGTTCCGAAATGAACGCCCCCACGGACCAGACGCAGCCCGGGTGCGGTATGGTCTGCTGACACACGCCGTCCCCGACGGTCCAGATCTTGCACGTGTTGTCCTCCGAGCCAGTCAACACCTTGCCTGATACGATAAAAAAGAAGTAACGTGTCAGTCTGGTACGGACATGGAGCGTCGTTTCTTACTGTGGTGAGTGGGAAAAAATGCCCTACCGTTGGCCATCGCGGCGACGGCGTACACGAGCGCGGCGTGCCCCGCGAAAACCAGAACGGTTTCGCCCCCGAACGTCCACAACCGCGCGGTGCAGTCGTGCGACGCGGACAAGAACCCCACCCCGGGCGCGAGCGCCAGGCCGCGCACGGTATCGACGTGGCCTCGGTAGGTAGCGGCTGGGCTTTGGTTTCTGGAGCTGTCAGTACCTGCGGTGGGCTTTTGGTCAGGCCCACCCCACAATTGGTCGGTCCATTTTTTAATCGTGCGATCCGCGCTTCCGCTAAGGAACCCGCCCCCCGGTAACGGCAAAAGCGCCAGCACCGAGCTTTCGTGCGCGTCGATTGTTGTGACGCACTTTTGCGTCACCGCACACCACACCTTGATAGTTTTGTCCATCGCGCCTGATACGATGTGCCCGGTGGCGAGCACCGCGACGGCGGTGACGTCCAGCGCGTGCCCAATGAAATCGTGCACAGCCAGCCCCGTGTGCGTGTTCCACACCAGCACGCGCTTGTCCCTGCCCCCTGACACCAATCCCCCGTCAGGAAGCGACTGCAGGACGTTCGGGGGGATTGACGCGACCGTGGTGACGAAACTGGTGTGCCCCACACACACCGCACGCGTCACGAAACCGTCGTCCTCGCCAATCGCCTCGGCCCAGACCCGGACGGTTTTGTCTCGGCTGCAGGTCGCGAAGACGTCGGGGGCGCAAATCGCGACGCCGCGCACGTCATCTTCGTGCCCGCGACAAGACGCGCGGAGGGCGTAGGGGGAGGTCATTTATGTATCCTCCGAAAACAAAGCTCGAAAGATGTGCTTAGTGTACCCTAACCCTGCTTAAACCTTGGACCCTTGTCCTCCCGGCGCGCCTGAGAACAGTGATGTCGTCCAGATCTCGATGGCAAGAGAAGTTTTTCCGAAAAGTCGCCTCTTTTGATTTTCGAGCACTTCGACGATCGGGTGTAAACCCTCGCCGCACGCGTCCGCTGCACTGTGGAGACGCGCGCGGTGCACGCGATTGGAGGCACCGACACGGAACACGAGTCCGGGCACGATGGGCGGCGACGACGACGACGATTTGTACGACGAGCTGTACGGGGACGAGGACGATGCGGTGATATCGCTGCCAGCCGCCCCGGTTGCGAAACCAAATGTTTTTAAGATCCCCAAGACACAACCGGTGGTGGAGCCTGAGCCTGAGCCGGAGCCTGAGCCGGTGCCAGAGCCTGTGGGTGGCGACGACGCGACAGACGGAAATGCTGCCTCGGACAGCGACGACGACTTCGACATCGCACTCAACGAACCTGATGTGGGCGACCCGGACGACCCGGACGATTTCAAGATCGTCCTGGACGACACGGAGGCGCTGTACGGGGTGGGCGCCACGATGCAACAAGACGGAGCTGCAGGTGGCGAGTACGACGAGTACGAGGAGGATGGTATGCAGACAGACCAACCGGCAAACGCACCTAGCAGCTTACAGAACGTACCGCCCCCGCCGCCGAAGCAAATCTCGCACAACAGCAAGACGTACGTCAGGGACGGGCCGCCCCCGCCGGCGCCGCCGCCGGGCGCGCCCTCGAACCTGGCACAAGCCAGAGCGGGCCCGCCCCCGCCAGCTCCACCTCCGGGACGCCCCAGTGCTGCTTCGGGTGCTTCCTTCGGCCAACCGGGCGGCGGCGGCGCGTGTCCAAAATACACCGGCCCGAAAGTAAACCAGCCCCCATCACTGCGCATGGACAACGGCGAGTGGAACACGTACGTGTTTGCGCGTTTCCCAAATCCCGGACGACTGTTCACTGCCCCGTTCGTGACGTCCACGGCCGTCATTAAAAGGAAGTGCACTGCATACAGCACACGTGCACTGTTTTACCGAAGCTGGTGACTGTTTGTCCATCCATCGCGATATACAGAGCACCCATACTCCCGACTCAAGACTGACACTTTCGTTCACAACACAGGTACAACCGGAACCCGCCGAACGCGCGGTACGACGAGTCCGGGGTCCGTCTGCTTCCCGGTGGAGGCGGTGGCGCCCGTTTCATACCTCCTGACGAGTACAAGGAGTTCCTAGCGCTGGGGCACGGCGGGATTTTCGACGCCGACCTGGATAACATCGACGTCGCGCCGTGGCGCGTGCCGGGCGCCGATTTAAGCGCCTACTTCAACTTTTCATTCACCGAGCCGCGGTGGAGGGAGTACTGCTCGCAGGTAAGGCACGCGCGCCTGGAGCTGGCGATGATGGAAACCATCCAGACCTACGACGGCGATTACCGGGATACGGGCGGCGCGTACCCGCACGGCGCGCCGAGCGACGGGTACGGGAGTGGGTACGCCGACGGATACGGGGGGTACACGCAGAACGGAGGGTCTAACGCGCTGGCTATGGGACCCGGAGGCGGTGCTGGTTTTTCCCTTGGTGGAGGTGGTATGGGCATGCAAGGAGGCCCTGGTGCTCCTCCTCCACCACCCGGCCCGCCACCTCCCGACCAGCCCATGGGTTTTGATTCGCCAGGGTTCGCGAAACAAGTCGTGGCGCACGGTACGTGCCTTTCCCCACTCCAAGTCCGCCCGACTGTTTGCCAGTCACCTCTCGGCTGACGCTTTCTTTTTTACAACCAGACTCGCTGTTCGGCGGCGCCGCGGCGGGGATGGACTACTCTGCGCTACAAGCCCTCGGGTTTTACCCCGAATCCTTCGGGGTCACGAACCACACGCCGAGACGTAGGGAACGCATCGCGCACACGGACGGGGACGACGGGGACGACGGGGACGACGTGATGGTGCTGGCGGGCGAGGACGACGACGACGTGCTTGTGCTGGGGGGCGGCGACGACGACGGCGACGACGGCGACGACGGGAAGAGCAAGAGTACCACGAAGGACACTGACGAGAAAACCGAAAAGGAAACCGAACCCACGTCGGACGATCCACACAAGGAGCACGAGCAACCAGACGCAATCGTTCGCGACGCGTTTGAGCTGGGCGATTTGGACGCGCGCGCCGTTCGAAAAGTGCCCCTCGCGCAAATCATGCAGGGCATGCAGATTTTGCAGATGCGACACGTATCGCTGGTGCAGATGGTGGCGTCTGATTCCGAAAACGCGGGGTTTTGCGATCCCCTTCGACTTAAAGCGGAGTCAGGGCAGAAGCGCATGCTGGAGTTACGAGAAGCCGCGATGCAGGTGCAGGAAATGATGCAGCGCCAACAGCAAAGCACGGTGCCCTTCGGCGGCGGCATCGGCGACCGGGCGTGTCACGCGTGCGGCGAACGCGGTACGGAACTTTCCCAATCACCACGCTCCGCCTCCCTGATTGCCCATACTCGTACCAAAAGGGAGCGTTACCTCTGCCCTGACTGTTTGTCCATACATCGCGATATACTCGTACCAAAAGGGAGCGTTACCTCTGCCCTGACTGTTTGTCCATACATCGCGATATACTCGTACCAAAAGGGAGCGTTACCTCTGCCCTGACTGTTTGTCCATACATCGCGATATACTCGTACCAAAAGGGACTGTACCTCTGCCTTGACTGTTTGTCCATACATCGCGATACACCAGACTGACACTTTCTTGTTAATCGGGCCAGGACACTTTGCGCGGGAGTGCCCGATGGCTGGCGCAGGGGGGGGGGGTGAAAAGCGAGCGTGTCACTCCTGTGGCCAGCACGGGCACCTCGCGAAGGACTGCCCGCAAGGCCCCGTGGCGGGCGACAGGGCGTGTCACGTGTGCGGCGAGGTCGGGCATTTGGCGCGGGACTGTACCAAAGCCACGTGTAACAAGTGCGGTAAACCAGGACACAAACAGTACGAGTGTCCTGAAAGCAAGTGCTTCAAGTGCGGCGGTACCGGGCATTTCGCCAAGGACTGCGTGAACCCGCCGCAGCAGCGAGACCCGCCGCAGTTTACGCGAGACCACCGACGGGACGGTCCACCCGACACGGACCGTAGACCGAGCGGGGGAAATGACCCCGCAATGCACCCTCGTGACCAGATTCGCGGTGCGCACGACCGCCCGTCCAACGCGCCGCGCGGACGGGAGAACGATGCCAGGGACGGCGCTATGGACCACCGGCGACGCGACGCGGGGGACGACCGGCGACGCGTGGTTGTCGTGAAACGCGCCCCGCGGGACGCGCCGTCGGGGCGACGCGAGGAAGCTGCTGGGCGACGCGGAGACGACGGAAACGACAACCGACGCGAGGAACCTTTCAGACGCGAGGAACCTTCTAGACGCGGAGACGACAGAAATGACGCCACCGGAAACGACGACGGACAGGACGCCGCCTTACGGGACGACCAACGGGAGGCGGCAGAGGGCAGGGACGACCGCGGCAGGGACGACCGGGGACGTGACGACCGAGGGCGCGACGATCGCAACAGGGACGTTCGCGGACGCGACGACCGAGACAGGGACGTCCGGGGACGCGACGCCAGGGACCGACGACCCGACGACCGCGACCGTCGGTCCGACCCCAGGGACCGTCGCCCCGATGACCGCGACCGACGCCCCGACAACCGCGATCGACGCCCCGACGACCGCCCCCGGAGCGGCGACAAACGAAACAACAACAACGGATACGACGATTCTCGGGACCGAGACGCGAGCGTCAAGCGCGCACGACGTCGGTAGGCGAAACTACCCGAATTTCTGTTTTAGGAAAGGTGGTCTTGCGTTACTATTCATAATCCGGTCACTTCAACTCATCTCACGCCGCTCCTCCTCGATAAAAAAACTAAAACGCCCCCCTGGTCAGTACCCTTTGTCCCAGTCCACCACGTGTTTCATTTCCCGCCCGTCCCGGAAGCTGGCCAGGTTTTCTTTGAACACGGCGGCGACGTCGTTTACGTGCGTCACCGCGGCGACGTGCGGGGTTACTTTTACTTTCGGGTGCGCCCAGAGCGGCGAATGTTGCGGCAGCGGCTCGGTGGTGAACACGTCCAGGACGCACTTTTCAACGCCGCCCGGCGCGTCCAGCGCGGCGCAAATGGTTTCCTCCGCTTCATAATCGGTCGCGCCGAAAATATCACCCCGCCCGACGTTGATCAAAAGGCACCCATCTCTGCACTTGCGTAGCGTGTTCTTGTTCAAAAAACCCACGGTTTCCCGCGTGCTCGGCAGGAGGTTGATCACCACGTCGCACCCCGCGAAGAAATTGACGATTTCCGAATTCATCCCGAAAGCTTTGTCCACGAACTTCGGCGTGAAGTCGTTTGAGACGTCCCACATAGCCCCCCCCCCGATCCCTGCCCCGCCCCGTCTTCGGACAGTCCATATTCTGCACCCGAAAGCGCTGAACACCTCGCCTACCCGTTGGCCGATGTCGCCGAACCCGAGAATCCCGATTGTCAGGTCTCGCACGTTTTTTTGTTTGATGAACTTTTGCTTTTGAGACTCAAGATTGCGTCCCCAAACTTTCGTGCACTGGTTGTTCGCGTTCACGTCCATGTCTCGCAAATGCGACAAGACGTGCATGACGCAAAACTCCGCTATTGCTTCTCCGAAAACCCCGCCCAAACGCGTACAAACGTATTCCCGGTGAGTCGATCCACAAATCAGTTTATCCACGCCCGCGAACGTGAGCTGCGTCCATCGCAGGGAGCCTTTTGTACATCGATCAGCGACTTTCGCGAAACTCCCCGGGTCCGCGATGACCACCTCGAAACACATCAGCGTCGCCGTGGTTACCGTGACAGGCGTGTGCTGAAAGAACAACGCTTCGTGTGCAGGCACAAACGCCTTCAACGCATCCAGAACACCGGGAATCTCGCTTAGCACGAGCACCTCCGTGGGCTTGGGGCGAGGCGCATTTGGAAAAGAACAAGTCTCGTCCGTGTCCGTGTCGTGTTGGCGGACGCCACGTGACGGCGAAGGCATCACCGCTGCCACACGACCGCGCGTGGCCCTAAAACCGGGGCCGTGGCAGGTGTCCAACCACCCGACCCACCGAACGGCGGGGGACCGCGCGCGTGAAAGTGACACGCCAAGGCGGGTCGTCGAAGGAGAGAGCACTGTTGTGAATTTTTGATGAGGCAACAGACTGACGTAATTTTAGATTTTCGTACGTCGCAACGCCGAGGCAGCCGTACATAACACTCGACACACCGCACCAGGCTACGTTAAATAGTGATAAACAACCACACACGCCGCGTCGTCACCGGAACCACTCCGCACTCGGCGTGACGATAAACGAGCTTCGCCAAGGTTTGTTTTGACTCTCTCCGTCTCCGTTTCCAAAACGTTCATCCCCATCGCGTTCGCCGACGACTCGGTCCCAGAAAGAACCCCCGAGCGTCCCCCCGTACTTGTCTTCGTAGTGCCTGTTTCGCTCCAGGTGTATTCGCCACGTGTGCATCGTGCTTTGCGTCACGATCAACTCACCGACCGCTCCAGCGTGCTCGGTGAGCTTTTCGGTTAAGTTTCGCTTGTGCGCGTTTTTCTCGCGGTCGGGTGTGGAGGCGTACTCGACCTGAAACGCGGCGCGGCGCGGCGACGCGTTTGCCTTTTTGTCGGACTCGTGGGGCAGTCGCTTGACGGTAGTGCACACCACCACGAGCTCTTCTTTTTGATTTGCATCATCGTCTACACTGACTAGCTTCCACATGTGAATCTTGGTGTCGAAAAGCTTCGCCGCGGCGACCAGGGACTGGCGGAACCGCAGGCCGGCTACTTTTTTACCTTTCTTTTTCGCGTCATCTTCTGAGGCGTCTTCGTCTCCTTTCGCCTCGTCGCTCTCGCCCTCCACCTTGACGTGGTGTTCCCCCGGCCTGAAGATCCTGGTTTCGCCGTTCGCGGCGAGGCAAAAAAAAACCGGCGTGTCCGCTGGCCATTTCGCCAACGTATCAAGCACCAGCGGGCCATTGGTTTCATCCGGTTCCAGGCCGTCGCGCGAGTAATCCGCATGCTTAACCTCCTTGTTGTGACTCGTGTTAACTTTCTTAACCCGCGACGCGCTCGCCCACACCGACATCGCCTGGTCCTGTTCGGCGATGGTGTCGTACATGTCGCGCGCGCTAGGGTCGGGCAGGACACACCGAAGGCGACGCACGATGGTTGAAAGGGTCGCGGTTTGCGCTTCCGTCAACGCGGAGGTGACGGAAGCCGCCATTTTCTTTTTTCTGAGATTGGGATGCACGACACCACGATGAAGGGACCTCGTTTGGGACGGTGACTAGGCCGGGACCACGTGACTAGAGACGCGACTAGGACAACCCACAACAACGTGCTTCGCTGTAAATGAACAGAAAAAAACCGCCGCGGACGAGCTGCGTGCGTGCGGCCGCGACTGCGATCCAAAGGTGTGACGATGCATTTATTTGTTTCTCGTTTCGGAGTTGTTTTTACATTATTAAAACACGCCTCGCAACGTTCGCCGTCGGTTCGTCGCGCGGTATCAGGCCAGGCGTCCTTCCCGTTGGGGAGGTGAGACACCGGCCGTCATACATGCGCCGAGTTCGCCGCGGCGTTTGCGGGCGCGGGTGGTTACTTAGGGTGTGGCGAGAGGTATTGAGAAACCCGACCTACCCGACCTTGCGCCCGCCTGATTTGAAGCCCTTTGGCGCGTATTGCTGCTGCGACTTCGTGCCCGTGCGTCACGGCTTGATGAACTTCTTGGCGCCGAACTCGCCCTGCACCGCGGCTTTCTGGATGTGCACCCGCTGTTTCTGGTTCTGGCCATCCAGGAGCTTGTTCTTGGCCTTTAGTTTGTCCCCCGCGGTTTCGCTGTCGCAATCGGGGTCGGCGAACAGGTCGTTCATCGTCACCTTGCGCCCACTCGATTTCGCACCCTTGTCCTTGGCGTCGTCTCCATCAGATGCCGTCGACCCCGTCTCCGTGACCTTCAGGTTCACAGGCTTCAAGTAAAGCTCCTCGCCGCCGTCCACCTTCACCTGGTACCGCTTGCGATCGGAAATGAAAGCCACAACCTCAGCGCGCATGCCGTTCAGGTCAGGCCGAGCCACGAGACCCTGAATCTGGACAAAAGTCCCATCGGGCAAGTCCACCGGGCGGTCCATCGCGTCCGCGCCTCACACCAAAAGGGTCACGACCCGCCGCCGCGACCGCGCGTTTGGAAACGGAAACCTGGAGGGACCCGCGCGGAAATCGCCCTCCGGTGGGAAGCGCCGCCTGCGGGTTTCGAGACGCGGGACGGAGGCGCGCTCGATTGTGAACAGGAAGAGATGTGGCGGCTAATTTGAGTTGAGATGGCTCCTTTGAAAATCGACTTTTCACCGACGAGTCGAGCATTTAATCGATCACGTTGATACCGAGACCCGATCAACGTTAGCGAGACTTCATATTTGCCCTAATTTCGCATTTAATACCCTTTCCCCGCCACAACCACGCGCACCACAACATGTCCTCCGACGCAGCGCATACTGTCATGACTGCCGCGAGCGGTGATATCGCGACCGCCACTACTCCCGCGAGCCTTACCGATGCGCCAGAAGCCATCACCGGCCTTCCCGACCACCTCGTCGTCGAGCACATTCTTAGATCTGAGTATTTCGACGACCCCGCAGATCTCGCACGGCTCCCTGCGGTGAGCCGCGCGATGCGCGACGCGGTGGCGGCGACGGGGCTTCGATTTGAAGAGCTTAGTAGCTCTGATGCCGCTCGGCTCGGATGTTTGAGCGCGGCGCAGCGCCTGCAACGGGGAGGTCGCCTGTGGGCTCTGGAAGATCTTTGTATGGCAGCGGCGAGGGGTGGACATCTCGAAGAGTTGAAGGTTTTGCGCGCGAGCGGCTGGCCGTGGGACACGAGAACGTGCGCGAGCGCGGCGGCGAGAGGGCACCTCGAGGTGCTGCAGTGGTTGCGCGTGAACGGCTGCCCGTGGGACCGGAACACGTGTGCGGCCGCGGCTTACAGCGGGCACCTCAATGTGTTACAGTGGGCGCGCGCGAATGGCGCACCGTGGGATGAGGAGACATGCAAGGACGCGGCGGAGGGCAGATACCTCGATATTCTGCGTTGGGCGCGCACGAACGGTTGCCCGTGGACGGAGGCGACGCGCAGGAAGGCGGCGCAGCTCGGGTACGTCGAGCAATAAGAACAGTAGAACATAGAAAGAAGAGAGAGCAAGATCCTGACCGCCTGAACACGACGTACCAGCACCGAGACTCGATCATGTTTTGGCTAATTTCGCTCCCCTTCCCCAGTCGCCTCGCTTTTCCCCCGCGCCCGCGCCATCTTCGCCGCCCACGTTTCCCGCGCGGCTACGGCGAACGCGTTGACGAACAATTCCATCGCGTCTAGGGTTTCGCAGTTCGCGTTAAAAGAGGCGTTACAAAAAACGGTCGGCGCCGGTCCGTACTTTTCGTTCAAGGTAACCGCGGCGGCATGAAACGTTTCCATTTTGGCGTTCACGTTTTCAAACTCCGCGTTCGCGCGGGTCAGAAACGTTCCCAGCGATTCCGCGAACCGTTGCTCCGAAATCCGTGTCCGGCCTTCCGTTCCGCACGCGGTTTGTTCTCTGGCGCACTGCTTGGCCTGGTCCGTTAACACGGCGAGTTGTCGCGTCGCGCGTTTGACGGCTTCGGAAAAAGGACTTGCGCTTTCAAACGCTTCGTTCGCGCCACTACTGAACCCAGAAAACGCCGACAGCTCTAAACGCAACTCCAGCAGGTCTGGTGACTTTTGCGACACAGTTTTCGCGAGATGCCGCAATAAATTGGTCGAGGCTCCCGTACTTCCTCGAGTTTCCACCTCGTCGGGTTCCGCGAGCGACCGCAGCGCGCCCGCTTTCCACCCCCCCGGCGCGAAGTGCTCGTACTTTTTGGAAACGCCTTTTTCGTTATCTTTTTCGTTATCTGGTAACGAATCTTGCCGAGTTGTTACCCCGTGGTTCTTCTCCGTCTCCCCCTTCCGGAGAATATCCCCCAGCGCCATCGCGATTTCCACGAGCTTTGCCAGTTTCGGTGACCCGAACGCCTGTGTCGCCGCGGCGGTGGCTTTGTCCAAAGAGGAATTAATCGCCGCGACCTTTTCGCCGAAACTCGTTTTCAAAAAAAGCGCGCTCGCCTTCTCCGCGCTTCGCTTCACGTCCATGACCTCCAGAAGGAAACGGTCGCACAAATTCGCACGCTGCAGCGCGAGTTGTTTTTGTGAATTGTTAGCAGCATTTGTATTGTCTCGTTCGTCAACCAAAACGTACGCGTCGCGAATCACGACGCAGTCCAGTTGCGAGGGGAAGATTTGCGCTAAGCTTTGCCACGTCGACGCGGGGACGTTTTTTTCGTTTTTTTCGTTAACCTCAATCTCTCCAGTCAGCAGCGCGTTTCTGATGGACGCAAAGTCACCCTCCTCGACGCCGCACGTCTGCAACACCATCAAGACTTTGGATACCGTTCGTGGCGGTAGGACGGATGCCGTCCGTGGCGGTGGGACTGGTGCCGTCCTCTCAGGTAGTACAGGTGCCGTCCTTTCGGGTAGCACCGCGCGTGTCTCCGTTGACACCGTCCTCTCAGGGAACACCGCGCGTGTCTCCATGCGCAAACGCCGTCGCTCCTCGCGTCGCGCGGCGCCGCTGGCGTACCCGCCAGCGAGCTCGCTTGTTTGATTTTCTTTGGCCTCGTCCTGAAGCGTCTCCCGCGGTGGAAGCGGTTGGGAGCTCGGTCTCAACGCGTTCGTCTCCCGAAATCTGTCTTGTGTGATCTCAGGCACGTTCGCGTTGCCGGCCAGCACAGGCGCTTGCGGTTGCCAACGGTTCTGTCGCCACTGCTCAGAGCTCGTCCGCGCCGGCAAACTCCCGCGCTCCGCCTCGCTCGCCGAAGTCAAGTCGTCGCTGTCGCTTGAGTGGAACCCGCTCGCGCGCATCGCCGCCGTCCGCATGGCGAGCCTGCCGTCCAAATCGGCGTCCACGGACCCCAGCCCGCCGCGTCTCTGAGGCAACGCGTTCGCGGCGCGGTCAACACCGGCGCGGCGTCGCGTTGTGCTTTTCTTGCTCGGTTCGCTCTGTCCTTCGCGTGATTTTGCACCGCCGGAAACGGGGGACGTCACGTGTTTTCCTCGCCAAGACTTGACTACACGTCCACGTCCGTCATCCTCGGACGAAGTATCAAGGTTCGACGAGTCGTCGTTTGAGACGCTCGAAAACGCGGTTTTAACCTGTACGCCGCGCATGATGGGCGACGGAGGTTGCAAGTTCTTTTTGGTATCTACTCCGTGCGGGCGCGGCGCCACGCCACCGAAGCCGGCCATACCCGCCATCGCCGCGGCGTGCTGCTGCGCGGCAACCGCGTTGGCGTGCGCGAAGGAAACACCCATCCCGGGATCGAACCCGGGCAGGTACGTGCAGGTACCCGGCGCGTACGCCGCACCACCCGGCGAGGCGTACGCACTCATCGGGTATGGACTTTGCGAATGCGTTCCATTGTACATTCCGTGGTACCCAAACAGCGGCGACCCGATTGGGTGGAACCCGGGTTGGCGGTGATATCCTGGTTGAAATTGTTGTCCCATCGGCGACGCGAGTTGCGCGACCGGCGGCGACGGCGCTGGCGCTTGCGGTACGCCATGGTGCGCTACCGGTGGCGGCCGCGGGTCCCATGTGCCGACACCACGCGCGTTGTCGTATCGAACGCCGTGCATGCCTGTGAAGTCGTCTCGCGAAGTCGGCGAGTCCCCTGACGCGACGCTCGAGGCGCTTCGCGCGCTGCTTTTCCCGCTGTACCCGCTGTACGCGCTGTCGCTCCACGGGCCTCTCGCCGAGGACGGCGCGCCTGTGTCCTCCCGGTCGTACCCGTCCTGGTCGAACCCGTTCCCCACGTGCGTGCCCGGCCGTAATGTCTCCGCGCGTCGCTCCATTTTTTTCCGCCGCGCCAGCTCGAGCATCTCCGGCGTGTTCAGGGTTTCCCGAGCTGGCTCATCCGGATCCAGGCCGTCGTAGCAAGTCATGCCGTGCACGTTGACGATCCGGTCGTCCGCGCCTAAACTCAACAAATACTCACCCAAGGTTTGGTACCCGTACGCGAAGGCGTAGTGCAACGCGGTTTGCCCCAAGTTGGTTTGTTTGTTTATTAATTGTAACCGCGGCGGGTTCGTGGAGAAGTCGGTGCGCTTCAGCACCAGCTTGGCGGTTTTTCTTTGGTTGTTTTGACACGCGATGTGCAGTAAGGTCAGGCCGTTCGCGTCCCTGGCACTAGGGTCCACGCCAGCGGAAAACAAAACGTCGAGCTCCTTGGCTCGGCCGTGTCTTGTGATTGTTACACGAACAGTGTCAGTCCTTCGTGATGTGGCCAGAGCAAACAGTCACCCGTAATCGGGCCGAACAGTGTTTGGATTTGGGAACCGCGCAACGCGTACCTGGACCGCGAAAATGCCTCCACTAAATCCTCGCCGCATGAGCCGGCGTACGTGCGCGCGGTGAGCTGGGGAAGCGGCGTGGGTTGCTGTGTTTGCCCATAGGAGGAACCATTCGTTGATTCTACACGAGCTGCGCGTGACCCGTTCGAACTGGACGCAACGTGGACGCCGTCGATTTCGTCGGTCGCAACGAGAAGCGGCGGTCCGCCGTATCGATTGGCGAACCGCGAAACCGGACCAAGGGAGTCAAAACCGGTACCGCCAAGGGGCGCTCGGCGGTCGCGTCTTCGTTGTTCGCGAGATTGCTGCGCGTTTGATTCGTGTCCCTCGTCGGAAACCGAGCCTAGGGAAAGTGACACGTGCCCTTCGTTGACCACCGGCGCCCTGGACTGCTCGGGCACGAAACCGACGGCGGCGTCTGCGTTTATTGTTTTGTTTACTTCAGAACCGCCGCCCGTCGCGTAGTCTAAATGCGCGTAGGATTTATGGCCGCCCGTCGCGTAAGTACCTTTCCCTGAGTACTCCCTACCGTTGGATACGAACTCGGGCCGGAGCACGGACGGGGGCGTGGGTGGTTTCCCGAACCCCAACGACGCCGGCGCTCTGGCGGTTGTGGGCGACGGCGTGTTCGCGGTGGACGTCGACGTCGACGCGCTTTCGCCATGAGAAGTTTGTACTCGTTCACGCACGAAGGGAAGCGGCGACGTGTTCACGTTCGCTTGTTGTCCTATGAAGAAATCCGCACGTGCGCGCTCCAGCCGTGTGGCCTGTTCCCTTTGTTCCAACTCAAACGCCCTTCGCGCCCTCGCGCACAGCGCTTCTAAAGTTCCCGCCCACAGCGCCGCGTCCTTCGCGTCGCCGCCGCGCAAATCGTGCGTCCGGTCACGGCCGACGAGGGAGAAACACTCCGACTCTGGTGCGACTTTTTTCGCGTCCGTGTTGGCGTGTCGTTCCCACACGCGCGTGGCATGCCCCCTGACCACCGCGGTTACTTCGTGTAACACCAGCCGTGACCCTAGACTCGGCGCGCCCGCGTCGGATGGGTCCCCCCATTGAAGCTCGCGGTCGGCTTCGGCGACCCGGAAAAACCGCACGCGAGGCGCACTCCCTGATTCCGGGTCGAACGGCAGCTTCGTGAGCAAGCCCCCCGCGCGTACGCGTCGCAGGTGCGTTTCAGGCGCGTCAGTGCGTGACTGGCCGATGCCTGCAGGGGACGTGCGGCCATCAACTCGGTCGTCGTCGTCGTCCTCCGGGTCCGACTCGAACAAAGGGTTCGTACTGCCGTCCCCCGAGCCAGACCCGAGTGACAAGTACGCGGCCATCCCGGTGAGTTCGCGAAACGACGAATCCGAATCTTCGTTTCCACCTCGTGGGGACGGGGACTCCATCATCGCGCCGTGCCCGGTCGCCGGACCCGCGACCAGGACGCCCCGCCAGTCACTTGCACGCCCAGGTCGCACCCACCTCAACGCGTCGACGCAGGCGCGGCGGCGCGCGTACTGACACCAGCGGGTATCCTCGTCAGCCTCGTCAACAACGAGCAAATCTTGTTTTCGTGTCCAGTGTCCCGAAAATGTGTTTCATGTCATGTCAGTCATCACCCTTGCTCCCCTCGCACACCGCTCGCGCGCTGTCGCCGTGTTGATGATCGCGGCCGTTTCGGTCTCGCCATTCTCCGCGCGCGCGTGCGATTTCGGTTTGCAAAGCGCGTCCAATTCACGTCCTGGACCGCGTTTCGTGACACCGACACGCCGGATCTCAAGACGAAAAAACGTCGTCGCCGCGTCGTCATCCCAGACGTCGCACGTCGCCGTTGTCGCGGTCCCCACCGCTGCGAAACCAGCTCCCGCGGGCTTGCAGCTCACAACCCCGGGGTTGGTTTTCGGGGCTTTGCTCGGCGGTTTGCCGTTCGTGGCGTGGCTGTTGAGGCGTAACGACGAAGACGCCCCAGGGAAGTGGGCGTCGAGACGTGGAACGAGTGAAGCCTTGCCGATGTCGGGATTGGGGGGGAGCGCCAATTCGGCGGAAACACGCGGCGCGACGACGTCTGCAATCGGGTCCCCCCTTCTCAACCCGCTGTTCGAAACCTGCGTGTACCTCGACTACAACGCCACTACGCCGGTATTTCCCGAAGTAGCGTCCGCGTGTACGCCGTTTCTGTGGCACCACTTCGGGAACCCGAGCAGCGGGCACGCCTTTTCGGTTTCCACGAGGGACGCCATCGCGACCGCGCGAGCGCAAGTCGCGAAAACAATCAACTGCGAGCCTGCCGAAATCGTCTTCACTAGCTGCGGCAGCGAGAGCGACAACCACGCCATTCAATCCGCGGTGGAGCACTTTCATTCGCAAAAAATGGACAACAAGTCACGAACCGGCGAGGTACCGCACGTCGTGGCGAGCGAAATCGAGCACCCCGCGATTTTGGAGGTCCGTCTTTCCCATTTACCACATTCCGCCGACTGATTGCCCATGCGAGACTGACATTTCTTTCTTCAATCTCAGTACTTGATTCACGGCAAAAAAAAAGGAACCTTGGACTTCACGCTCGTGAAGGTGAACTCGGAGGGAATCGTGGACCCTGTGGATATCGCATCCGCGGTCAAACCGAACACCGTGCTGATGTCACTGATGCACGCGAACAACGAGGTCGGTTCTGTTCAGCCCGTCGCGGAGTGCGCGAAGGCGGCGCGGGATAAGAATCCGAAAATTCTAATTCACTGCGACGCCTCGCAGAGTCTGGGCAAAATCCCGGTGGACGTCGCCGCGCTGGACGTGGATTACCTGACAATCGTGGGGCACAAAATAGGAGCGCCCAAGGGTGTCGCGGCGACGTTCGCTAAGAACGGCGCGCCGTGGTGCAAGCTCATTCACGGCGGCGGCCAGGAAAATGGAAGACGGGCGGGGACGGAGAACGTGGTGCTCATCGTGGCGCTCGGCGCGGCGTGTGCTTTGATCGATACCGAAAAAGACAAACTCCCGCGATACATGGAAGCGTGTTGCGACGAGTTGCGGCGAATTTTGAGTGCAGAACTGGGTGACTATACGCAGGTCGGGGAGGAGAATAATGCTGACCCCGCTAACTCTCTTTCTGGCCTTCGCTTCAACGGCCCGACCGACCGTAGTCTTCGCTTGCCAAACACCGTCTCCGTCGGTATCAAAGGCACAAGCGCGAGCGTTTTGCTTGAAAACCTGGCGCACTCCAACGGCGTCGCCGCGAGCGCGGGCGCCGCGTGTCACTCCGGCGAAACAGGGGCGAGCATCAGTGGGGTGTTACTCGCGATGGAGGTTCCGGAGAGTTATGCAGTCGGTACGTTGCGGCTATCAGTGGGCAGGCACACTACGGTAGAGGATATCGAGAACGGCGCGGCTCGGATAATAGAAGTGGCGCGAAAACAGCGCGCGGAAATCGACGCCATGCCCGAAGGCGAACGCCCGTGGTGGTGCGTTCGGAACATCCCGAAGATGTTCGTCAACAGCGCCGCGAAATGAACGTGTTCTCGATCTACTCATTCTAGCCGAACGAGTTAGCTCGACGCTCGAAAGAAAAAAAAGAAAAACTCAATCTACTCGTTTCATTTTATATTTTGAGCGCCGCTATTCTTGTGTCGAGGTCATCGTCCCATCGTCCACGCACTCGCGCGCCTCCCCCGGATCCGCCGCCGCCCCGGTTGCCTTTCCGGTGCACCACGGGTTCCCAGTCGTCCTCCGAAGACTGATCGTCGGCGTTCTCGTCATCCTTGCCATCGTCTTTTTTTCCATCGTCGTCGTCCCCCCCGTCCGTTTCCCCCGGACACGGATCGTCCTTCCCCCCCCCTCGTAAAACGCCTTTGTACGAAACCTCCGCTTTTAGCGCAGCCGCCGCGCTCTCCACGCACCCGTCGAACAGCCTTAAAAGCTCGCGCGCGCGTTTCTTCTTACCCTCCCCGCCGCTACTCGCCACCGTCTCGGCAACCGCGCCGGCGCTCGGCTCTTTCCAGAGCGTCGGCCGGAACCCGCCGAGACCGCGCTCCAGCTTTTGCAAAGAAATAGGCCCACCAGGTTCTTCAAGGCGCATTGAATCTTTTTCGTAACCATCGTTCGTAGCAACCAAGCGCACGCTGTTGTAGTGCTCGCCGTCCGTGTACGCTACGTGGAAGTACCTCTGTTGCGCGCGCGGGTACGTCACGATTTCCCACCGAGGCTGGTTTGGTTGGTGCACGCACAGGTTGGCGAAACAAACTTTCGAAGCCGCTTGCAGCTCCAGGTTACCCGCCCACACTCCGTCAGTGGCCATTCGTGTGACGTAGGTATCGAACTTCTCGTCGTCTTCGATGAAAGGCTCGAAATCAATCCGGTTGGCGATCATGTACGCCACCACGTCTCGTCGCAGCGCCACGTGATGCGCATCACTGCCCCACCGCTGGTCCGAAAGCGCGCGGAAGAAACAGTTCCCATCCGCCGCCATCGCCTCGGGGCGCAAGCCGAGCTGGTTTAGTTGCTGGCGTAGCGTTTGTTCGTCGTCGCCGGAGTCGCGATTCTGGTGGTGTGGGAAAGGAGGTGATGACGTCAGGGGGAGGTGGGTAAGGGTCGGCATCAAGTCGGACGATGACGTCAATCGAAATCGTTGGCGAAAAAAATGGATCTCTACTTTCGTTAGGATACCGTACCTTGACCCCGCCGCGCTTGCCATCGCGGCTGGAGGTTGACGCCCCGTTGGACGCGGGATTCCGTTTATGCGCGTTGTGCCACTTCGGCATGCCGCGTCGAGTGCCACGAGCACTGCGGACGCGAACGAGCGGCGAGATGCAAAATATTGCAGCGCACTCAGCACCGCCAGTAGTTTTCGGCCGGGCGCCTTCAAACTCGAAAAAAAGGGTTTCCCCAATCCCACCATTCCCACCGGCACCGGCACACATGGCGGGCAAGCGCAAAGCCGCGGCGGAGCCCTCTGGCGACGATGCCGCGCTCGGGGTGGTGGTGCAGCGGCAGAAGACTTCTGAATTTGGTGGCTCGGCGCTCGCGGTGACGACCCAACCGAAGCCTTTTTCCCAAAAGGCGTTCCAGCCGGGGGCGCATCAGCGCACATCGTCGTTACACGCGCCGATCATGTTACTGGAAGGCCACGAAGACGCAGTGACTTGTATCGAGTTCTCGCCGGGCGACGGCGACGTGCTGGCGACCGGGGGGGCGGACAAGACGTTACTGCTGTGGAACGTCCGGGGCGAAAACGAGAACTTCGCGGCGTGCAAGGGGCACAAAAACGCGATTTTGGATCTGCGCTGGACGGCGGATGGGAACGATTTGGTCACCTGCTCTCCCGACACGACCTTGCGTTTGTGGGACGCCACTACAGGCCAACAAACCAAAACCATGAAAGGCCACTCCGGGTTCGTCAACGCGTGTGACACGTCCAAAAGGTTGGGTGACTTCACCGTGGTGTCGGGCGGCGACGACCGGAGTTGGAAAATGTGGGACCTGCGTCAGAAGAAGTGCGTGTTTTCGGTGATGGACGGGTTCCCGGTCACGGCCGTCGCGTTCGGCGCCGATGGGTTGAACGTGTACACCGCGGGTATTGAAGAGATGGTGAAGCAGTGGGACGTGCGGACGGCTTCTTCCAATGCGAATGGTGATGCGAACGGCGCTCCCGCCCCGTTGATGACCCTGAAAGGCCACGCGGACACGATCACCGGCTTGCGCCTGTCCCCCGACGGCTCGAAAATATTATCAAACTCCACCGACGGAACCATGAAGACCTGGGACATACGGCCGTACTGCGAGGGCGACCGGTGTGTTCAAACATTCGCAGGTCACGTGCACAACTTTGAGAAGACCCTGACGCGGTGCACGTGGTCCCCTAACGGCGAGAAAGTCGCCTCCGGGAGCGCCTGCCGAAACGTCTTCGTGTGGGACGCCGTTTCCGCGAAAATCGAATACAAACTCCCAGGCCATTTGGGGAGCGTCCACGCGGTTAACTTTCACCCGAACGAACCCATCCTTGGCAGCGCGGGCGCGGACCGGAAGGTGTTCCTGGGCGAGCTCGCGGATTAAGGGCGTTTTTATGTTGGGATTGAGTCAACAGGGACCTGATGGTACTGAAACAAAAATACAACAAAAATAAACCTCCTATTACACCACAACCACACACACCACACACCACACCATACCACCACAAACAACACCACACCACCCTCGTCTATTCGAAGTCGAAGAAACTTTTGTTCGCGTCGAAGGCTCCGTCCTCGGCGTCGGCTTCGTCCATGGAGTCGAAGGTCCCTGAAAGCGACGCGACGGCCTGGTCGTACGCGCTCCACCGTCCTCGCACGTTTTCGTCCAGTTTCAGAAACGCGTCCCGAATTCTACCTCCCACCTTTCCATTTTTCGCCGCGCCCTCCAAGGCACCGCCCGGCGCCATCCCCGCGCGCGCCCGCGCCTCTTCGCCTTTCTTGAGCATCCCGTTCGCCACGTCGAAGGGGTCGCCGACTCGGGAATTTCCCCCGTTCATCAAGCCCACGTTTTGGCGCTCGCACCGCTGCATGGCGTACTCTAAAATAGGAAGGTTCCGCTGTTTCACGAAGTAGATGCAATCCACCGGGCAGCTCTCTATTGCGATGTTTATGTCCTCCTCGGAATCGTCCCACTGCGCGAACGCCCGCGCGCGGCCCCAGTCGTCCTCCATCATGAACGTTTTCGGGGCGCTGTGATTGCACTGCCGGCACCCGATACACGCGCTTTCGTTGACGAATACCGCCCGGCGTTCGCCGCTCGGGTCGGACCCCACGAACTTGGAAAGAGGCTGGCCGGTGTACGGCTTGAAATCGCCGGCGCCGCCCGCCGTGGCTAAATCAGCGAGCCGCTGCAGTTGTAAAAAAAAAGTGTCAGTCTCGTGTTGGAAAACAGTCGGCGGATTTGGGAAATGCAACACGTACCTGCAGTTCCCTCAAATCCCGGTCATACACCGCGCGTTCGTTTTCGTCCATCAGGGTGTCATAGGCTTCGTTTAGAATGATGCTCACCTCGGTTCCAGCGGCGCCCGCGATATCAGGGTGGCACCACTTCTGCAACTGCCGGTACTGCGATTTCACGTCTTTCGCAGTGGCGTCGAAATCAAGCTGCAGCAGGGCGTAGTAATCCATAGGAATCGCGGCCTCGAGGGGTTCCGCGAGGCGGCCGTTCGCGCCGATTTCGAACAAACACGTCTCGTCGTCCTCGTCGCAGGTGTCGGAGATTACAAGGTCCGTGGTGCTTTTTTCCGCGGCAGAGGGGGGGGGGACACCACCGAACCGTGAGCGTGAGCTCCTGCGATCGCGTTTCCATCTGGGGATGGTAAAACGGGATGATGCTGACGCGGAAATCGACGTCGACGCCACGTTTCCTCTGACTGTTTGCGCATACGCAGAAACCCTGCCGTGGGTCACGCCACACCCAGGGTGTGAATACGCAGCCGCGGCAGCCGAGTGCATGGTGGTTTGCCTCTCCTGACCTGGAGGTGCACTCGTGAGGCGCGTGCCACCCAGGGGCACGCGCTGGAAAAGTGGCGACACATCCGACCGAAAATCTTACTGGACTTCCAAGAAAACTTTTGCAACCGAAATTGAACACCCATTCGCCACCCTCCAATCGCCGCGCCATTGGCGAGCGCACACGAGCTCTGGAAGGTGAGCCTTTGCGTACGGCTGGTTCCGTACACCCCGGATGGTCGACGCGGAGCGCGTTCCCCTGGTGCCTCACGGGGACGCGCCTTTGCGAACCACCACCCTTTCTCGAGAATGCAAGACCTCGTGGAATATATGCATGGGATTCGTCTTAATGTCCCTCGCGGTGCTCGGGATGGTGGTGACCATCGGGAGTCTGAAAGGCGGGCTCGTCGACAAAGCGCACCGCGAAGTGTTCGTCAACTCGGGTGATAACGAAACAGTGTCAGGCTCGACGATGGAGTACGATTACGAGGTCACACAGCCGCCCGGGCTTGGAGATCCGGAGCCTCCGGACAAATCGTTCGGGCCTGAAAACACAGAGCCGGGGGGGTCGGAGTTGGACCAGCGAGCGGCGGCGGTGCGCGCGCGAGTGCAGCGACGCGTCGCATTTAGGGTTGCGAACCGGGAGACGGCGGAGGCGGCGGCTGCTGCTGCACAGGCAAACGCGGACGCCGACGCGAACGAAGTTGCCGAGGAAGGCGTGGCTGAGGCGTTGGTACAGGATGAGGCGGCTGAGCGTCAAAAACAAGACGCGTCTCGGCAAAGGGTTCGTGGGCGCGAGCGTCAACAAGCCGTGGCGCGGGAAGGCGTGAGTGACGCGGACGGTGTTGGGGAAACTGTCCAGGAAGTCGCGGAACAAACCGTCGAGGCTGTCGCTGATACGCAAGCACCCGCGAAGCAGCTTCCTGAGTCGATGCCGATGCACACGCCTGTGGACACGACGCACGCGCCCGAAACGCAGCTTCCCGAACCCACGCCGGCGCCGACGCCGGTGCCGACACCCGCGACGATGGTCAAGGCTGACATTCTGCGCGCCGCCGAGTCCGCGTTGGCGCGCGAGGGGGACGACGAATCCGATGCTTCGTCAAAGGTGCCGACAAAACAGGCGAAGCAACCGACTACGGTGCCGACGCCGACGCCCGCGTTGTCGCCGCCGCCGCCCTCGCGCCCCGTGATCACCGGCGCGCAAGGGCTTTTGGACGCGATATCTAAATACGATACGTACCGCTACCTGCCCCAAGCGCCGTACCCGCCGCTCCCGCCGTCCCCGCCGCCGTCTCCGCCGCCGCCTCCCCCTTTTCTCCCGAGGCCGCCGCACCCGCCCGCGCATCCGCCAGCGCACCAGCCCCCTGCCGCGTTCCACTCCCTGGTGCCGTTGCCCGGCGTCGTCGCGGAGGCGGTGTCGGTGAACTCCGCGCCTGCCTCGTCATTCCCTAAAACCGCCACGGACGGCACGACGAGTCGGACCACGGCGTTGAGCGGATTAACGGATAAGAACTCTGCTGGACCTTTCCCGAGCAAGGACTCGAGTGTTGTTGACGATTCGAAACACCTGCGTGTTGACGATTCGAACGACGATCTCTCGGCCGATTCGCCCATCGGCGCCGCGGAACACCTCGGCGTGGTTTCCGCGTTTTGGGAAGCGCCGTTGGCGGGCGACTCTGGGCGGTGGCACTCCAAACGACGACACAAAACCCCGCAGTACTACCGCGCCGGGTTGGATAACCTGGTACGATTGGCGGCGCGGTCAGGGAACAGCGTGGTGCTGTTCACCGCGGTGGGATCGAACGACTGCATGGGTTTGGAACTGACCTACACGGACGGCGCGGCCGCGGCGGCTGGGGTTTCTGGGACTACCAAAAGTACAAACGAAAAGCCCCGGTTTCTGTGCGTAAAGCTGCCTCTTGCCAGCCTGCACTACGGTGATTGGCACTTAACCGACCACACCTTGGTTGCGAACATGCCTTGCTCGTCGGAAATGCGGGACACGAAACTGATTTGGCTGAACAAAATCAATTTAATGGAAACGGCGGCGCACATGTTACGTGTACGTGTTGGGCCTTTCCCAAATCCAACGCGACTTTTTGCGCATTCAAGACTGACACTTTCTTTTATTTATCGTAAGTTGCCGGGCGGCGCGGCCGCGACGCGAATGGAGTGGATCGACGCGGTAAGGGCCTTTCCCACCCACCACACTCCGCCTCTGCGATTGCCCATACTCGTACCAGAAGGGACTATTACATCTGCCCATTACCCTGCCTGTTTACTCACACACGTTACGAGAGACTGACACTTTTGTTTTTATCGAATCAGGACCAGTACGCGGAACGGTCGGATTTGGGGGACAACACGGGGGGGGCGGGAGGTTTGGGAGTTCGGCTGCAGGACGTGTCGCAGTGGCGGCCGATTCCAAAGGAAAACACGGGTGACGCGAACTTGGGGCAGCTCCAAACATTAGTGAATCCGCAAAGCGTTTCGGCGAGTGTACCGGTTTTCGATTCCGATCCAGGTGATTCGGATACCAAAAGCCAAGGAAAAGGAAAACCTCCTAACGGGTTCAAAATCATCAAAGGCTTGGTGTTCAGCTTCGCCGCGAAGAAACAGCTCCCGGTTGATGTGCTTGACACGTGGCAGGCGGAGACGAAACGATTGGTTGACGGGTTTCCTTCTTTGGAGAGGCGAGACGACGGAGGAAGAGACGCGGAGGAATCGAACCTCGGGTCGTTCGTCACACAACAAGCCTCCTTACCACTCCACGACCGCGTGCAGATGGGCTGCTACGCCCCGTCGCAACGAGTCGGGCCGTGTACGTCGAACCACTTCGTGGCGTCGCGGTTCCGGACCTCCGTGTTCGGGGTCGCGAAAATGAGACAGGCGTTCGAGGACACGATTTTCGACTACCAACGCGAGTTCCCGGGCCCCGGGTTTGACGGGTGGAGCGTTCAAAATTTAACCTGGAACAACTCGTTCGACGAAAAAGCAAAAGCGCACGACCGTCCTGGGTACGCCACGCACGCGTTTATGTACGCCAGGGACGGTTTCGTGGCTGGAAAGCAGGTACGTGTCACGCGTTTCCCAAATCCTGACACCTACGTTTGTTTGCCCACGCACGACTGACCCTTTGTTTCACCCATCCCAAGAACTGGGCGTGCGTGTGCAGCACGGAGGAGATGGTGTACAACAAGATGCTTCGGCGGTTCCCGGGTTTGTTTTTGCCGGACAAAAACTGCGACGACGCTGCGGCGTACGAGACGATGGAAAAAGGAACCGCAGCAGGGAGCGTGCATGGGAAAGATTTGTTAGCGCCCAGGCACTTAAGGTAGTGGCGCACCCGCGACGACACCTCAGGCCTACGAAGACACGTTACGAGAAACGACTTAGCTTAGTGATTAGTGTCAATCAACAGTGTGGAGATGGAGAACAGCTGTACGAGTTTTGGGAGCAATAGCATGATCTAGTATATAGTACGAGTATGAGCAATAAGTATGAGCAATAGCATGATCTAACATGATTCTTGTGATTCAAAACACGCGTCCATCTACTTCTTCCCTCTTCTTTTCGGCTTGCTGAATTCGCCAACGCTTTCCGGGTTGTTCAACTCGCCCGGCGACACGAAATCGTCGACGGCGCTCGCGTTCGGGTTCGCTCGTTTCGCGCGTATCAACTCGTTGCCAAACGCAGCCGCTCGCGCCGTGCCCCCCAGGTAAAGCTGCACGTACTCCGTCACCTCCCCCGCGCTCGGCAGTGAGAGCAAAAATTCGACCAGCGTTAGGTCGTCCGAGTCGTTCAACACGCGCATCTCGGCGCGACAAAACGCTTTGAAGTTCATGGTTGGGGACGGAGACGCGGGTTGCGCCGGAGCCGGTTGCCCCCAGCCGCCGCCAGCAGCGGCCGGGTGTTGCCGCGACACACTGGACTCCTTCGGCACCTCCTCCGTCCCACCCGGAAGCGAGTCCCAGAAGTTCCCGCCGCCGCCGGACCCCGCGACAGACGATTGCGCTGGAGACGGCCCGGGTCCCTGGGGATTGGCGTTTTGATTGTTTTGACCGGGGGGCGCCGCGCGCATCGCAGCGGAGGTGCCACCCGCCCACGCGCCGCTGGCGGGTCCGGTACCGCTACCCGACCGCGCCGTGTGCTGACTCACAGACGAACGTTCCTGCTGCTGCTGCTGCTGCTGCGCCGCCGCTCGAACCACGCTCTGCCTCAGCTCCTCCGCCTGGATCTGCGCCAGGGAAGGCCCCGCGCTGGCGTTCGCGCCGCCCCACGCCGTGGCGAGGCCGCCCCCCGCGAACGCGTGCGGGTTCGCGGCCGCCGCGGCGTCCAGGTCTCTCCGCCGCTGCGCCGCGCGTTGCTCCTCCTCCCGCTGGATCTCCGCGAGGCTTTTCAAAGTAGCCTGGCCGCCGCCCCCGGAGTTGCCGCCCCACGCCGGGAACGACGGGGGCGCCGCGGGTTCGTGCGATTGCATTTGCATCTGCTGCACATGTATTTCTGTCATTTGCATTTGCTGTACGCCGTGCGCGCCGGGCGCGGGCGCGCTTGTCCACCCTTGGTTGTCGCGCGCGGAAACAGATGTGTCCCCTCCCCACGCGGAATGCGTGTCGAACGACCCAGCCCGCGGCGCGCTTGGTGGTAACGAATCGCGCATACCGCCCATGCTCCTCTCCAAGTCAGCCAGGGACATCCCGCCCCCCGGGGGGGGGGGAGGAGGCGCGCCGTGCGCAGCGGTGGTGCCGCCGCCGCCGCCGAACAAGTTCGCAAGCAGGTTGGGCTGGTTGCTCTGGGACGACGAAACGTGTCCGCCGTACTCGGCGCCTTCCAGATCCGCGAGCGACCGCGGCGGCGCGCGGAGGGTAGGAGGCGCCGCGTCGTGCCACCCCGTGCCTTGCTGTTGCTGCTGTTGCTGCGCCTGCTGTCGCTGCATTTGCTGCTCATGCATTTTGCGCTCCCTCATTTCTTCTCTCACCAGTCGCTTCGCCTCCGCGCGTTGCACCGATTCCAACACTTGTCGTGCCTCTGCGTCCGCCGCGTCTCGGCGTTCCCGCGAGGTCCGCGCCGCAGCCGCCTCCGCGTCCGCGGTTCGCGTCGTCGACCTCGCCGCCGACTCGGCGCGCATCGCCTCAGCGGTTTCCACCCGTGGCCCGGGGTACCGCCACCCGCACTCCAGCATCTCGGCGAGGGGGACGAAGGGCATGTCGGGTGGTGCGTCCGCTGGTCGTAAGGGTAAGTCCAGGGGAAAGTACCCCGACGTGTGCCACTCCATCAAGTCGTGTTTCGGAAACGGACCCTGGCAAACGCCGCTCGGGTCCTTGTATATCCACGGTGTTTCGTGACTGCTTGTGACTGTTTGCCCATACAGGTTCGTGTTTCCAGAGGTCTCTTGTTGCTCCCCCAAACCGGCCGCCTGCGACAGCGAGTTCGTATCCACCCGGTGTATCTCGGTGCCATCGTTGTCATCCACGTCCGGGTCGCCGGTCACGCCGCCGCCCCGGTTTGTGTTTTCGCTCTCGCTCTCCAGAGCGCCTTCCAGGCCGGCGTCGCCCGCGCCGCCCGCGCCGCCCGTGAGCCAGTTCGTTTCAGCAGCCGGCATGAACCGGGCCTGCTCCTCTGCGGTCAGTGCGGGAACTGGGCCGCCAAGGTGGAACGACCCCACGCTTTCTTGCGAGCTTGCGGCCCACTCCGGGGTGGCGCCGTTCTTGGGGACGGGCAGCGTGGAACCGCCAATCCCAGCGGCGGCGTTGGGGTGCGCCCACTCCCGTGCCATCCGCGTGGCGGCGCCGCCCCGCGCGCCCTCCACGGTGAGCTCCCAAGTCGCGTCACCCGGTTTCACTGTGACAAGGGGGACGGAGTCCGGATCCACGTTGTGTGGAAGCGGGAAGCTCCCGCCGCGCGCGCGCACGTCGCGCAGCTCTGAATGCGAGTACGCGAAGCGCACGGGGCCGTGTCTTTTGATCGGTTCCGCCGGCGGCGGCGTTGGATGGGGCACGCCCGCGGATAGCCCGGTTCGCGGTGTTCCCATTCCTTGAGTGTGAAACCCGGACGGAATGGGAACACCGCCGGCGAGAGGGATACCGCCGAGGCCGAAGTGGTTTCCCATTTGGGGGACACCGGCGCCCCCCAACATGGGTGGCCCTCCGAAGTGTTGTCCACCCATTCCCCGGCCTCGCCCCATTACAAAACCCCGCCCCCCCGACGGCCGCGCCGGCTCGCCCGCCGCGTTTCCCTTGCCGCCGGGCCGGCCGAGGGGAGGCGCGTGGAGATTATGAGAAGCGTGAGGATTGAGAGGATGGCCGTGGTTTCCGTTGCCGTGCTCCCCGCTCCAGCCGTGCTGCGCGCCCGGGTTTTGCACGTGCCCTTCCGCGTGGTCCCCGAGCAAAGCGCTGTTTCCGATTTGGTTCGCGTTTGGAGTCGGGAAACCACCTAGGTTCGGGCCGTTCCCGCGACCCGCGCCGATGCGCGTGTCCCGGTTCCACCCCCCGCCGCCGTACGCCTTGACGCCTTCGCGCTCGTCCTCCCGCCACCTCGTTTTCTTTTCAACCCACCCGTTGTTTCCCAGCGGTTTCCTCTCGCCCCACCGTGGGTCAACCGGGTCGCCCGCTAAAGCGGAGTTGGCGACCATCTGTTGTTTTTTGGAGACAAAGTTTTCGAGGGTCAGATCTGACACGGAGACTGCCTTTGCGTCGCGCGTCGCAGCGGGGGCATCTTTTTGGCGTGGGTGTCCCTTCTCGGTGGCTGGGAGATTTTGTGTCCGGAAACGTACCGCCTGCGCGGTGGCTTTTGCGTCGCCAACCCCCGATCCGGCGCCGCTGAACCCGCCCAGCCACTGCGGCGCGTTTGGTTCGCCTGCGTTTGCGGAAATTGTTTTCAGAGACGGAAGGGGTAAGCGAGAGGATCGGCCACGGAAGCAGACGTGGAGGCATCGCGGGAGGGCGGGGGGGGTTCGCGAGATTTGACCGCGTGGAATCGATACCAGAGCGGGTCGTACCGTTACCGCCGCCGCCGCCCGGTCGTAGCGAAAGGTTCGCCAGCGCGCTGGTTGTGGAGGAGGTGGTGGTGGGCCCTTTTGGGAATGGAAAGTGGAGGAGAGGCGGGGCGATGTCAGATTGATGATGGTTCGACGAACGCGCGGTCCGGCATTGGCGCGTCTACCGGTCGGCGAGCGCACGACGATCGCGAAACCGATTGATCCCATTCAAAGAGGGACACGTCCACGTTATTGCGCAATGCAAGTATCCATCGCGTACCTCCTGGCGCGCCGTGCCCCGACATCGCGCGTGCTGACTGGGCAGATCGTAGTCGGCTAAATTGCACTTCACGAAGCGGCCGATCCTGCCAATCCCGACGCAGACAATCCAACCGCGGGCAAGTCAGTCACGGTCCAGGTCGATCGCCACTGGGTGTTTCCGAAACGCGATCGCGAACAAGCGGTCGTTGTGGACACCACGAACTTCGCGAACGGCCGGCTTCCACGAACGCAAACACCACAGAGCTAGGAACCCGACGCGCGGTGCGACGACGTTTGGCTGTTTTGGCAAGAGGAGCCTCGCAAAGCAAATTCTCGAAAAAAAAAATGGCGGGCAAAAAGAGAGGCGATTTCCTCGCCTGGGACGGGCATGGTCCCACGCCGATCGTGTCCCACCCCTCGACACAACTCTTCGCGACGCGCCGGTGGTGTCGGTCTCGTGACTCGTGCGGTTCACGCGACTTCGTTTTCGCCATAATGAGCGCCACCGTCCCGGTGAACCCCAAGCCTTTCCTGAACCAGCTTACGGGCAAGCAAGTTCTGGTGAAACTGAAATGGGGGATGGAGTACAAAGGCTTCCTTGTGAGCACGGATGCGTACATGAACCTGCAACTCGCGAGCACGGAGGAGTACATCGACGGGAAGTTCGCGGGGAACCTGGGGGAGGTGTTGATAAGGTACGGGTTTAGGTGACACTCGTTGCCGTGTTTCCGGCACCTGGGGCGGAGGTGGGCCGTGTTTACGAAGGCGACACGACACGCAACCCTAATTCGATCGTCGCGACAATAGTTCGAAAGCCGACCCGACGTTCCTCCTTTCTTACCAAAAGTGACTCACCAAAACCTTCCCCCCACCCAACCCCGAACGCAGGTGTAACAACGTGCTGTATCTCAAGGCTGCGGATGAAGCGGGAGACGCGATGGCGCAGTAGACGGTTACGAACACGAACACGCAAGCGACGAAGACGTACCGTAGTGGGGTCGATTTAATCGACGCATGCAATCGACATCAAACGTCAAGACGCTACTCCGTAAGTGACTTCGTGTTACTTCATCTAAAGCTAGGACAAGCCGCACGTGTCATTACGCTAAGAGCTGCGCAGCACTACACTCCCATCAATTGAACTTGCAGTTTGAAAAGTCCATCTCCGGGTGCGACGTCATGAACTTCGCCATCGTGTCTTGCTTCGCCTGTTCGTCCGCGGTGGGCAGCCCAAGTTGTTTCTGCCGTTGGTCGTACATCATCTTCTCCACGGTGGCCCTGGTGTCGCCGTCCAGGTCACTTAAGTTTGAGTTTTCGGGGGCTACTTTTTTGGTGTCGATTTCCGGGTCGCAAACGCACACGCGAGTCCACCACTCCATGTCGTTCGCCTTGGAAAGGGTCAGCGAAACCGTGGTTTTGTCCTCGAGTGTCCAGAAACAGTCATCCACGCGGACTTCGTTGTAGAAATCGGAGTCGATCATGAGAGTTGGTTCGCCTTTGAGGCCGAACCGGAGGTGTTTCTTGTGTATGTCGCACACGATCTGCTTCGCAGTGGTACCGACCGGCACGCGGATGCGCACATCAACGTCCTGGAGCGTTTGCGTCCACGCGTGGTGATTCGCGTCGCCGCCGTTGCCGGGGTTCGGGGCGATCGTGCCAGGAGCCAACGCGTCGTCATCGTCTTCGTCACCGTCGCCATCTGACGTGATTTCTGTGATTTTTGGCGTGCCGTCCGCCAAGCAGTTCTGCTCCGCGAGCGCCCGATCGAGCTCGGCTTGTTTCACCCGCGCGCGTCGCGCCTCATCTTCTTCTTTTTGTTGTTGTTGCGCAGCCGCTTCCCGGTCTTGTTTGGCGAGCAACGCGGCTTGCGCTTCTTTGGCTTTCTTGGACGCCACCGCGGCAGTTGAACGCTGCGCCTTGTTCACGATATCCGCCTGCCGCTGGTACGCCCCGAGCACCGCATCATGGCACCGCCCGGGTTCGTCGAAGAAATCCGTCTTGCGCCGTAAAAAACCGAAGTACAGATCCAGAAGAAGCTCGATCGGGTTCTCGCCGTCCGCCATTTGCGCCACCTGCTGCGCCATCTGTAACATCATCGGGTCGAACTGAGTCGCGGCGCCGTCGCCGAGAGGCATTTTTGAACGTTTGAAGGGCACGAACCGACCAGGAGGGCGCACGGAAGTGACGATCGAAGATCGGCAACGACATGGAAAAGGTGCAGTCTGAAATTTTGACTGACTCATTTGACTTAAATGACTGCTATCGCCCTACTGCCCTGTCGAGGTCGAGACGTGTACCGTGGTATGTACCGGTCTATATACACAACCTACTAACCTCTATACACCCAACCTACCACCCCCTGTCACGCCGCTCGTAGTTTCTTGAGTATTTCAAAGTCCTGCTTGTTTTGTTTTTGCGAGTGCGTTGCGAGTTTCTCGAAAAACAAGTGCGCGCCGCGAACCGTCTCCTCCGCCATGCGCACGTCGTTTGCGTCTTCGATTTTCACCTTTAAAATTTGCCGCATGCTTTTCACTGAGATGATAAAAGAAAATGTCAGTCTTGTGTGGTCAAACGTGGAGGCGGGATTTGGGAAATGCAATACGTACCGGATGCCCCCAGTCGCTGCATGCTTTCCGTTCCCAACACCTCGTCGCACCGAGTCAGGACTTCCAGGTCGAACACGTTCTGTCGGTATAACACCTTGCTGTTGTGCATCGGGACGTTGCTTTGCGACGATTGCTCGTCCACGCTCTGCCCGGAGTTCACGCCGAACCCGGCTACGCGGTGTAACAACTCCTGGAAAAGAAGCGACGGCGCGCACGCGGGTGTTTGGTTCGAATCCACGGGAGGCACCAGGAATCCGTGCTTTTGTCGCGCCGTGCCTTTCGGTGGGCTGTGGTTTTTCTGTTTCGAGTCGTACTCGTTTGACAGCGTCGCAGCCGAGGCGTTCAGGGTCTGAAAAAAAAGCGTAAACTCGTGAATCGTTTTTCGAGTCTTCTCCACATCACCCTGGCTCGCCAGCGCGTCGCCTCGCAAGCTCATCTCCACCTCGAGCTGACGCGTTAAAAGCCAGGTGAAATCGGGGTCTACGTCTTGTTCCTGTTGGTTAGTGTCGGGATCAAAGGAATCGAAAGGTCCTCGGTTCGAAGTCGAGGCTGCGTCGTTTTTCGTGATAGCCACCGCGACGCGCTCCATGCCCGATTCCAAACCACTGCCTGCCGTGTTTTCAGTTTTGTCCGCGGTCTTTTCGGTTCTGTCCATCCCAGTTACAGACCGCTCCCCAGTTACAGACCGCTCGCACGAATCCGACTTGCTCCGCGCGTAAACCTTGGAAGGCGCGAGGGCGGGTTGGTTTTTTTTGTCCGGAGGTGACTGCGATTTCGCTCTGGTCAAGCGGCGTAACTCTTCGGTGGGGACACCGGAGACGACCGTGGGCAGGTGCGAGACAGCGCCAGTCGTGCTGGGTGATTCATCCTGGTGTGGCAAAATGGGAAGTTCGTTGTTCCCAACATCGTCCAGGAGCACACGGAACGGCCCCGGCTCGTTAGGGCTGCCCGGCGTGGAGGGCTGCGACCGGGAAGCCTTACGGAGCTTATCCCACGGCTTAGACGCGCGGGTGGTAACCTGCAACGCGGTGGACATCACGGCGGCCCCGGGGCGACGCGCGTGTGACTCAGCTTTGCCGTATTTTCTTGCGGCCGGAAACTTTTGACGAACCAAAAAGACTTTTAACAAACCGCGGGCGCGCCACCAAGTCTCGGAAGGGCCTTTGCAACGGCAATAAGTCGCGCTTGCGTCGCCGAGGCGAGTCCGCGCTTCCGGGCACCCCCAGAGTCGCGCGCGTGCGACGCCTTCGGGACGGGACGTGCTCGTTCGCGGCGCGTGGACGTTTCGGCAAGTCTTCGCGGGGACGGTTTATTGGAAGACGCATCCGGCGTGCGTCGTGGGGTGACCGCACGGCACCGCCATCTTGTTCTCGAGTTTAGTTATCCCCCTCGTGGATCTGCGCACCTCTGCCCGTACCGCGCGCAACCATGGAGCGCACGTTGCAGAGCATGGCGTCGCCCAACATGAAGACCCGAATCGCGGCGGTGGATGATTTACAGGTACGTCCTCACTGTTCGTGCGGCTCGGAAAGGGAACCTCGCAGACAGGCACCTGGAGACGCGCATGCGCATCATCTGGTCTACGTTTTTGTTTTCAAACCGAGCGAGGCGTAGGCCCGTGTGGCGAGTGGCGAGTCTCACGAGACATCCGCCACTGTGGCCGGCCATTGATACGCGCGTGGCACTCGACCGGGAAGTGAACACGACGCACGCGCACGCCGAGCGACAGTCAAGGGGAAGCGCGGGCGAAAACTCCAACCCGGTCGTCGATCGAGGGACACGGGAAAGGAAACCACGACGGTTGGTCACCGAGAGGTTTCCCAAACCTTTCGCGTTTTTCGGCACCGCCGCGTCGCGCACAAAAAGCCATCTCCCTCCACAACCCTGACCCACCCAAACTCCCAACTCCGAACCCGCCAACCCTTTCAGACCTACCTCGCGCGCCACGCCGTGAGCTCCCGCGACGAAGCCGCGTGTCTTTGCGAAGCCATTCACAAATCGCTCAAAGACGCAAACTACAAGGTGTGCGCCGGGGCTTTGGCGGCGTTGGCCGTCGCCGTTCTGGGCGCCCCCGATTGTTTCACCGCATCACTAGTGCACCCGTTACTGCCCGCGGCCTTCGACCGCTTGGGTGACGCAAAGGGCCCAGTTCGAGACTCGGGACGGGATTTATTCATAGCGCTGATGCGATCTTCCGTCGTCGGCGCACACGAGCTGGTGGGAAAAGAATCACCCGCGTGGCGGCACAAAAATTGGAGGGTACGCGAAGAAACCCTGCGAATCGTGGAACGCGCGTTTCGTGAACTGGCTGGCGAAATTGCCAGCGGCGACCTAAACCTAGGTGTCAAGCTAGTCGTACCGGTAGCGGTCACGGTGCGTATTTCCCAGTCACCACATTCCGCCGACTGATGGCGCATACAAGACTGACATTTACTCCTTTACAATCAGACGCTGGAGGACCGGGAACCGGCGGTGCGGGAAGCCGCAATTTGCGCGCTCGTCGCCGCGGCGCCGTCCGCGGGAGGAGACATGCTTCGCCTGCTACAAAAACATGGAAGCATTCGCCCGGGGCAGATGAAGGAGCTCGCGGCTCGGTTAGAAGGCGACAGCGGCGGGGGTAACGGGTTCGGGGGGGGGTCGAACAGGGTGTCGTCGCCCGTGCTCGGGGCGTCGAGGGGCGCGCAGGCGCTCGCGGCGGCGAGACGGCCTTCGACGTCCACCTTGTCCGGCGGCCGCGAGCCCAACGGGACGACGCGACGCACATCCTCCACGTCCTCCAGCGATGGTGGTCAAGCATCGCTTCTCAACCGAACGGGGAGCGGGCTTGGAGGATCGGCGAAAGCCGCGACGAGCGGCGCGGCTCGGGCGCACGCCCAAAACGCGAGTCTTTTGTCGCGCCCCGCCACGGTTTCGGGGGGCGAGCAGCGACCTGCTGGGCGGACGTTATCCGGGGGCACGCAGGGAACCTTCGCGTTGGCGGACCCGAACGATTTGCCTCCGTACGGCCGGGCGACTGGAGTCGTGTCTAGGATCGCGGAGGGCGCGCCTCCCAGACCGGCGCACGTCGATTCCGACCGCGAGCTTTCCAGTGAGATTGACAAGGTTGTCACACAACTGGACCCTTCAATCGAGTGGCTGGACAGGTTAAAAGCCATGGTACGAATCGAGGCGCTTCTGTTGGGCGGCGCCGCGGAGTGGGACTCGTTCCCCAATCAGCTGGTGAAACTGCGCAAACCACTCACCACGCAGGTCGCGGATCGCCGCTCCGCGATCGTGCGTCAAGCCGCGCACCTCCTGGTGATTCTCGCCGCGGAACTCGGCGGCGAGTTCGAAAAAGACGCCACGCACTTCGTCCCCGAGCTGTTCAAGTGCTCGGTGATTACCGTGCAGATAATAGCCGAGTCGGGGGATTACGGCGTGCGCGGGATTCTGCACAACTGCCAGGCGCGACACCTGGTGCCGAAGCTGTGCGAAACCGCGAGCAAGGACCGCAGCGTGAAGCTCCGAGCGTTGGCCGCGGGGTGGCTCCGGGTGGTTGTCCACACGTGGGACGGTCTGGGCGGTCAACGGAATCACGAGTTGCTGGAACAAGCGGTGGGGGAAATGGTCAGCGACGGCGCGCCGGACGTCCGCGCCGGCGCGCGGAGGCTGTTCAGCGCGTACCAGGACAAGTACCCGGAGTGGGCGGACCGTTTACGCGACCGGTTCGACGGGAACACCAAGCGGTTGATCCAACAAGAGGCCGCGACGGGGGCGCACGACGAAACTGAGATTGACGTCTCCGCGCTGTTGCAGCGCCCGCACACGGCGGCGCTGAAAACGCGGGATCGGAGTAACGCGCAACGACCGAACACGGTTTCCGCTAGCGCAGGACGGACGCGAGGGGTGTTAAACTCGGACAAGGAGATGGAGAGAAGGCCAAGCACGTTGCGCAGGGCGGAGGGTGGGTCCTTGGGAGGGTCCTTGGGAACTAACCCAGGGGGGGCGTTCGACCACGAACAGCCTACTCAGAGGCCCGCCACGACGTCACTCACGGAACGCGGCAACCGCGTGGGGGCGGTCGGCGGGATGGCCACCACCGCGGCGAGGGCGGCGGCGGCGGCGGCGCGACGGTCTTCTGGGATCGGGGTTGTTGCCGGGGTTTCGGGAACGGGGGGGGGGGTGGAGTTGGCGCGCAAGGAGCGCACGGCCGCCGCCGCTCGTAAAGTGGACGATGACTCTGTTCGTCGCGTGTCCTCGCGAGAACGCCCGCAATCGCGAGAAGCGCCCACCCGGGAACACGCGCGACCGGTATCGAGAGAGACGAGTCACGCGAAAGCTCGCTCGCCTTCGCCGCCTGCTCCGCCCCAACGTCCGATCACGGTGAGCGCGGCGCTTGACTGCGTGTTCGGTCTTGGCGCGCGAGGCTCACCGTTATCCAGCTCGGGGCGGAGAACACCGTCCGCGACGTGGGAGGCGAAAACCGCGGCGTTTGACAACCTCGCGTCGGCGCTTCGCGCGGGGGGAAGTCGCTGCGTTTCTGACGCGTCATCCAGAGCGAGGGACTTGGCGGATGTGTTCGTGCAACACGTTGGTGACCCGCACCACAGGGTAGCGCACGCCGTGCTGGAAGCCATCGTGGAGGCGATTCCCGTGTGCGGCGCCTCCCTGGAGCCCGAGCTGGAAAAACTGTGCCCTCCTTTGTTTCCGCGGCTCGTGGACGCCAAGGAAAACGTTCGGGGCTTGGCCAGCGCGGCGCTCGCGGCGGTGGGGGACCAGCACCCCGCGGATGCGATTCTGCCCGCGCTGTTAGCGTCGCTGGATGCCTCTAAAGCGCCTCGCGCCAAGACTGGCGTTTTGGAGTTTGCGCTGTACGTGCTTTCGGGCCAGGGCGGCGGTACCGACCCTGACAACGCATCGAGGGCGCTGCAGCCTGCGAGCGCGGGTAGCGCGTCGCTTCGGCGGTGGGTAGCACGGGTCGCGCCGCTCGTGAGCGACCGGCACGCGCCGTTGCGCGCGGCGGCGGCGGCTGGGCTCGCCGCGGTGCACGTGAGAGCGGACCCTGTGGCGGTGCTTCGGCATTTGGTATCCATGAGCGTTTCGGACGCGGCGATGACGTGCCGGGCGGTGGGGCAGCACGCGCCTCAAATCGAAAACGAGTTCCACGCGTACGCCGCGGCGGAGCGCAGGGCGGCGGAGCGAGTCAGCGCCGACGCCGGACGAGCGGCGGAGACGTACGACGCGCGGTCGTACGACGACGACAACGCGTTTGGCGACGAATCGGAATCAGAAGAGGTCCAAGCCGTAGAGGCCGCCGCTTCGCCTTCCGAGTCAAGCGTGGACGAGGACGAAATCAACGCCGCGGCTGAACAGGAGGAGTTGCGCGCGTTGCAGGAGACGCGTCGGGCGGCGCGGGAAACCGAGCTGGTTGAGAAAGCGCGCGCGGTTCGGGAGGAACAGCGGCGCGAGGAAACGCGCAGTGCGCTTCGCTCCGCGGAACTTGCCGAGGAAACGCAACGGGCACGGCTTGTGGAACACGCGTTACGGGAAGAGGAACGCGCGCGCGTGGAGGAGGAACGCGCAGTAGAGGCGGATGACGGGTTCGCTTCAACGTCAGACGCGACATCGTCCGCGACCGACGACGAGCTCGAGATTGAAAACGAGGGAACCTTCGAGCGTGCGCGCCGCGACGAAAGGGAAGAAGCGGCGGTTGAACAAGAACAAACACAAGAACATGTAGTGGCGAAACAAGAAACCGCATCCGTGAAGCTCGCGTCTTCGGAATCCGCCGCGATCAGGGCGTACCGCGAGTCGCGACTTGCTGCGGACGCGTCCGTGGAAAGGCTCGCCGCGGCGCGAGCGACGCTGGCGATGGCGAGCGAACCCAAACCAACCGCGATGGATCGAACGACGTACACTTCTGCGCCTCAAAAAGAAGGTACCGCTGTGACGGCGTCCCCGGCGCTCGCGGAGGCGCTGCAGGCGTTGGCCGTGGCGGACGCCGCATCGCCAACCGCGACCGGTCGCGCGCTCGCTTCCGTGCGCCGAGTCTTAAGAGGGTCCGGCGTTTCGGTGACTTCGCAGGATGCGCGTGTCATCGTGTTGGCGGCGTCTACGGCGCTGAGGTCGACTCCTCGAGGCGCGGGAGGTACGGAAACCTCCGCGGAAACCAAAACGCACGCGCTGTTTACGCTCCGGGATTTAGCGCGAAGCTCACCAACCCAATTCGCGCCGTTCGCGCAAATCGCACTTCCCGTGATTCTGGACGCCCTGGATGACAGCGAGGGTACTGGCCCTACTGACCCTGAAGTCGCGCTCGGCGCCGGTGACGCGCTTGACGGCGTGGTGGACGCGCTCGCGCCCGAAGTCGCGCTCGCGGCGTTGGCGCCTCGTTTAACGAACGCGCGTGGCGTCGTTACCTCCGCGGCGCCCGTGAGGTGCGTCGGCGGCATCATAGCGCGCATGACCCCCGAGGCGCTTGAACGAGCCTGTTCCACGATCCTGCCGTCCCTAACGGAGGCGTTTTCATCCACCTCCGCGGATGTCCGCAAAGCGGTGGTGGACGCGCTCGTGGCGATGTACGACTCACTCGGTGATTGGTTGCTTCCGAAACTCACCTCGCTCACTGCGGCGCAGCAGAAACTGTTGACCATCTACATCAACCGCGCGGCGGAGCGACGGGAGAAAGGCGGGTTGGGGAAAGTAGGGGGGGTGTTGATGCCGGGAAGAGTGCCGCTGGCGCCGAGACCGCCGCAGTAGCCAGCGCGGGAGGAAGCGCGGGAGCGGACGGAACGCATCGCGGGAGCGGCGGAACTAAATCATTTATCAAAACATGTTGGCGCATTGAAGGAAGTCTTGAAAGAAAAATCCCTTGGATTTTGAAGGTATTTCCGACCTCGGTACTTGTACCACTCCCGCTTCCTTTACCTTTCTCGTCCCTACTCATCTCACCTTTGTATGATCACCGCGCCCGCGAGTCCGTTTCCCACGGCCCTGGTTTCGTCACTCAGCGGTTCAGGGGGGAACCCGGCGAGCTGCAGGGTGTAGCTGCCCGTCGCGGTGGACGGCGCGGCGCTCGCGATGAACGCGCGGACGTCACGGACCGTGTGCGTCAGGTTGAACTGGCCCGAGGAAAGCAACAAGGGTCAGTCGGTCGTGATTGGTATGAGGGATTGGGAAGGGTACACTGTACTCCATAGTATGAGTAAACGGTCAGGGCAGAGGTAATAAATAGTCCCTTCGTCAGGACGAGTATGCGCAATCGCGAACGGCGGAACGTGTTCAGTGGGAAAGGCCCTCACCTTTGCGACTTTCCGCGAGCCGTCTCGCAAGCGCAACTGCACGCTCGCGCTGGGCTGGGTTTCGTCGCACGACCACAGACCCACGACGTCGTTGGTGCTGGTTGGCACGGTTTGCTGCTGCGCGGGCGATGGCGCGCCGGACGAGTCGTCAGCCGGCACGGACGACAACGTCCGCCCCGACCCGCTGAACGCCTTGTACTTCGGCTCCACCGGGGGTTCGTAGTTCATCTCTTTTCGCACCAGGTTGATGTTGATTGCCGTGGTCGGGTCGTCCGGCGCTAGCTCAGCGGGGCACGTGCCTTTGGAAACCGCCTCCATGAACGGCGTGTTCGCCGGGTCATCGTAGTGGCGCAAACCCCCGTCGTTCACCGTGAACCCGTCCGCCCAGAAAGTTATCGTGTGCACTGTTGGACCTTGCGGTTGCGTTTGCGTCGGCGCGGGCGGGCGCTCTGTAGGAGGCGCGGGGTCAACGTCCGATTCCTCGCCACCCGGGGTGCTGCCCAGTGTCCTGCCCGACCCAGCGAACGCGTTGTTCCCTCCGGAACCGCTCGGATTCGATCGCGCATCCAAATCCTCAGCTCGTCCATCCACCGCGCCGCTCGCCCTCGCGCCGTCAAGAACGCTCTGTAAACGGTCTTTGTTTTTCTCCTTCTTTTTGTTGACAGATGTCGGATCCTGCACAACGCTGCCACTCGCCGCGCCTCCCGTGTACCACTCCGTTGGTTTCTCGTCGTCGTTCTCGTCGTCAGCGGCACCGTTCAAATCGCCGAAACCGCGCACGTTCCCGGTCGCCGCGTTTCGCCGCGCGGAAGGAGCCGCTCGCGCGCCACCCGCGGCGGTGTCCTTGGAAGACACCGCCGCGGCGACCGGGGCGGTCTGGTGGGCACTTCCCGGGTCCTCAGATCTGGCCTCGTTGTCGTCGCCGCCGCCGTCGCCGTGTTCGAAAAAAGCCTCCACCGCGGCCGCGACGTCCCCGCCACTGGACTCGAGGTAAAACAAGGCCTTCGCAGGGTCCCTGCACCCGGTCACGGTGGCGAACTCGAGCTTCGCGGCGTCCATGGTGAAGTGACGGGGAAACGTGCAGATCTGGAGCCAAAAACCAAATAAAAATAAACTGAACGCAAAATGAAGCATCGTCACTTCCCATCGCACGCCTCGCCTGTGATGTCGATGTCCTCGCCGCGCGCGGTTTCCTCGCTGGCGTGGCGGGGACACCACCCCGGTGTGCGAGTCGTGCCCCGAGATGCACCAAGGGTCTGTCTCCGGGGAGCTCCCCGAACCCGCGGCGCGCCACCGCCGACGATCGCCTCCATCTGCGGCATAGATTTGGGCACCACGAACAGCGCCGTGGCGGTGGTGATCGACGGCCGCCCGGTGCTCGTGCCTGACGAACACGGACGAAGAACCACGCCTTCCGTAGTGCACTTCGCGGTGGACGGCGGCGTTTTGGTGGGGTACGGCGCGCAGAAAAGGCTCACCACGGACCCGCGAAACACCTTCCACAGCGTGAAGCGGTTCATGGGGAAAAGGTTCAAGGATAAAAAAGTGGCCGAGGATCGCCGGCGCGTGCCGTACGAAGGTGCGGGGCTTTCCCAATCCAGGCACACTGTTTGCCGATTGTCCAGAGTAATTACTCACTCACATTACGAAAGACTTACCCTTTTCTTTCGATCTCTCAGTGTGCGCCACCGTGGCGGCGGACGCGTTGGCGATGGGAATCGACAAATTGGGGCCTCTTGGAAACGGCGCAGGTTTCGTCGCGGTGCGGTGTCCCAACCTCGGCCGGAAGGTATCCCCGGAGGAGATTTCGGGGCTGATACTACGCAAACTTATCGACCAAGCCAGTAGGGCTTTGTGGGAAGCGAGGCGGACAAAAGCAGGGACGGGGACGGAATCAGGATTAGAATCAGGGACGGAATCAGAATCAGAAGCGGGAACCGACCAAGCGTACTTGATAAAAAAAGCCGTCATCACCGTCCCCGCGTACTTCGACGATAACCAGTGCGACGCGACGATACGGGCTGGGATGCGGGCGGGTTTGGAAACCGTGAAGTTACTAAGAGAGCCTATCGCCGCGGCTTTGGCATACGGCGTGGACGTGACGGGCGACGAGACCGTTTTCGTGTTCGACCTGGGCGGCGGGACGTTCGACGTTTCCGTGCTAGACGTGGGCGGCGGGACCGTTGAGGTGCTCGCCACGGGTGGCGACAACCACCTAGGCGGGGACGACTTCGACCGCGAGCTCGCGGTTTGGCTCGCGAAAGAAGCCAAAGAGTTTGGCACGGTGGTGGACCCAAGGGGCGCGCTGCAAGCCGCGCGCCGGGTAAGTATTTCCCAACTCCAAATCCAAAGACCGTTTGCCCATACAAGACTGACACTTTACTTTTTACAATCAGGCGCGGGAAAAGCTAAGCGACCAAAACGAAGTGTCCATCCCGATGCCGGGCGGTTCGGTCGCGAAACTGTCGCGGCCTTTGTTAGAGAAGATATGTTCCGACGTTTTAAGGCAACTGCGCATACCAGTAGAGAACTGCGCCACCGCGGCTGGGATTAATTTAGAAGCGCTGCAGGCGAACTCCGCTGGTAAAAAAGGAAAGAAAGGGAAAGGAGGGTCGGGCTCTTCAAAAAACTCGGGCCGGCCGTTCGACCACGTGTTGTTAGTCGGCGGCGCCACGAAAACCCCGGCGGTTCGACGGTTCGCGGAGAACACCTTCGGCCGGTCCCCGACTCCTGGGTTAGTGGACCCTGATGAAGTCGTTGCGCTCGGTGCGGCAGCGCACGCGGGGGCGTTGGAGGGGTTACTAGCGCAGACGGAGACGTTGGGGCCCATGCAAGCGAGCTTGATACGCGCTTTTGCCCGGAAAATGCGCGTGGACGACGAAGCGCGGTTTGACAAAGTAGTGGGCGGTAACAGCGAGGTTTCCAAAAGTTTCGAAGAGTCTGCCACCGATTATTCCACATTAAACGCCCCATCATCCAAATTCGACCCTTCCGCGATGGCCACCATGGCCGTCGCGGCTGGTATGGACTTAGTGGACGACGACGACGACGACTGGGGCCCCGACGATTTGTCCGAACTGGAAGGGTTGTCGGAAACGGAAATCGAGGCGCTCATCGCGAAGATGGAACGGGACGAGGATTGAATGGTTGGTCGATTTGTGTGGATTAGTTTGAGGAGTCACAACCGTGCACCACCTCCGTGACACATCGCTAGGGTTTAGGGTTTAACCACGACGCGTCTTTGTTTTCTACGTGTCTCGGAACACATCTTTCGGCGCGTCTCCGTTAAACGCGTCTCTCAACGTCGCTACCCTGGCTTGCCAATAAACACCCTTACCTTCCACCCGTATCAGCCGAGGCTGGGAGTCCACGAACGCTGGATCGAAATCGTCGGCGTCGGCGTCGGCGTCGGCGTCGGCGTCGGCGTCGGCGGAGTCCGTTGTTTCGTCGCAAAGCACGTCGTGCCCTCCGTTTTCCAAACTCGCGACAACCGCGTCGTCGGTCGCGATCGTGAGAAACACGTCCAGCCTGTTTTCCGGAACCGCATCCCCAAGCCGTTCCGCCCACTCGATTAGACTCACCGCAGTTGCGTAGGAGTTCTGTAAATCGAGCTTGACTGTTTGCCTCACGTCGCTGAGGCGGTACAAGTCGAAGTGGTGCACCGGGACGTTTTCGTTGTCGTACACCTTGTACGATTAACGCCGAAAGTGTCAGTCTCTCGTGATGCGTATGAGGGATTGGAAAGGGTATAGGAGTGGGTCTAGTAACAGTGGGTACTACTATGGCAGTACTGGTAAATGTTACGTACGCCATACAGAGCAGTGATCAGGGAGGCGGAACGTGGTGATTGGGAAAGCCCCGCACCTGCTGCAGCAGAAACGTCGGCGACGGCACCTCCGTTGATTGATCATCCGTCACCGCCCTGACGAACGCCCGGGACAACACGCTTTTCCCCGCCCCGACGTCCCCGTGAAGACACACCACGTCCCCCACCCTGGCCTCCCGTGCCAACGCTTCGGCGACTTGTTCGGTGCAGCGCGACGTCCGGGACACGAACGTGGCGTCTCCGGAAAGAGGCGCGGGTGGTGGGGATGCGGGACCCGAATGTGCGTGCCCGGCGGAGAAAGAGGACGATGCGTCCGCGGACGCGTTCACACGCGCGCGGCACTCGCGCGCGCGACACAGCGCGCGCGAAGGCGCGCCGTGAGAGGAGCGCAACGCCGCGCGAACCAGCATCGCGCGTGAGATGTGAGAGGTGAAGAGAACGCTGGGTGCCTTGGTGAAAAGTGGCAAATATTTTTCGTTGGGACGACGAAGTGTTTCCTGGCTTCACGAACCAAATCTGGCGTGCTTAGCATCGGACGTAGCACGATGGCGTGCGTAAGCGTGGCGGGGATGCACGCGGTGGCGCGGATGCACACGAATACCGCCTGTACCCGGCGACCGTTCGAAACGACGCGCGCGACACTCCACGACGCACGCCAACCTTCCGCGCTCGCCGGATTCGTTTCACGTCGTGTCAAACCGCACGCGCTTCGGCACACCGAGCAGTCCATCTGGATCGACCAGACACGAAGGCACGGGCGTGCTCTTGGCAACACGCGAACGCACATGCGTTGGGCGATGCCACCGAGCAACGAGTCTACACCTTCGGAAGGCGAAGCTATTCGACAAGCATATGTTCCCCGCAGGTGCGTGCTTCCATCGTACTCGCTTGTTACGATTTCTCCTGCCAAAGCTGCGTGTGCTGACAAAACTCTTTTCGCTCTTTGACGCACAATCTGGCACAGTGAGTCTGCGAAGGTCTACGATGCCGAACGATGGATGAAAAAGGTGCGCACTCCGCATTGATGCGAGGTGTCTTAGACCCATTCGCCAACACCGTTCTCGTTGCACGTCAACGGCGTGTAAAACTCACCCTCGAACTTTCATTCCTCCGCAGGGCGTCGCGCTGGTCTGCTCCGAGTGCGAAACGACGGAGACGAGTCGCTGGTGCACCAATAGGGACGATAAGGACATACCGGTATGCGGCGTTTGCTACATCCGACAGGTATGTCACGCGCGTCGATTCAACGCGTCAATATTTTATATCTTTGTCTCGTCACATCCTGACCCAATACCCGCGGTGCTCCTCGTTTTCACAGCTCGCTGCCAGCAAAGGCAAGTGCTCCGGTTGCGATAAGGACGGGGGAAACACAAGCCGATTGACTAGGTCCAAGCTCAAGAAGGACGCGTGGTACTGCAAGCCGTGTAGCTATAAAGAGGTGCGCATATCAGGGTTCTTCATTCTTTCTCTCTCCTTGCCCTAGCAACATTCATAGGCATGATGACTTCCGTCACAAGCTGTTTCGTCTCGACTCACGTCGTTCGAGTTCCGTATTCTTCGCAGGAGCTGGCCATCGAAACCGCCGCGGGACGACGTGCGTGAAGTGCGGGACGGATAAGGCCAATCAGTGGTTCACGTGCAAAGATAAGACCAGGACTAAATTTTGCCTGACTTGCTACACGAAGAACCAGTTGGACTTCGCCGCGGCCGCGGGGACGACGTGCGTGAAGTGCGGGACGGATGCGAACTGTGGTCAGTGGTACAGATGCAAAGACGAGCCCGGAACTAAAATCTGCATTTCTTGCTACCAGAAGAACCAGCTGGGCGTCGCCGCGGCCGCGGGGACGAAGTGCGTGAAGTGCGGGACGGATACGACCAGTAAGTGGCTCAAGTGCAAGGATAAGCCCGGAACTAAAATTTGCATGAGTTGCTACGACAAGAACCGCTCCGAAAAGAAGAAGGCGGCGAAAGCAAACAAGAAGTGAGTCTTCGCGACGACGTCTAAGAAATTTTCGAGCACGGATACGAGTTTCACAACATGTCTACGCTCATCCTACCGCGTCCCAACCTAACCCTAAACCTGTGACGCGGGAGCGTGAAGTATATCGCGCGGATTTTCCGAGTCGCTTCCTGGAGCTTTTGCGCGTTTGTGTTCTTGGGACATGCTGTTTTTTCGATTGTTGCCACAACTTTTCTGTACTTGTACACCTAAACAGTCTACAAAAAGAGAACATCGTATGTTTCATACTACGTCGTCACACGAACGCTAAAAACCTGTTTCGTTTGTGTAGACCAAGGCGTTTTTTCAGTTCGACTCCACGGTCGACCTGCCGCGGATATCTCCACTCTTGTTTGCGCGGTGGCGCGGGCAGAGAGACCTACCTGCGGTGATGGCACCAGTTTTGTCCGGTGACTTCGTCGCCTTCGGTGCGACGCCGAAGCGACACCTACACTCGCCTCAAAGCACACTGGAGTTCCGGTCGGTCACCGCTGTGGAGGACAGACGCGAAATGGGCGCGCTTCACTCCCCCATCCGCGAGGACTGCGGACTCGGACGCGACGACTGCGACGCGTGGAGCGAGGACTCCACTTGTACCCTGCCGTTCACTCCCGAGCGAGGCGCCCCACCTTCGTACGAGCACGTCATGACCTCGCCAATGCCCGTTGGGCCCCCCCGAAGCCCCCCGAGACGAGGACACCAGAACAGCTACAGCGGCGAAGGTACGCAAAAACCAACTTTTCGCTTGGTGTTACACCGACTTCCGATGACGAGCGACGCGTCGTCGTCTCGCCTCAAAGCCCATTTTGCCCGGTATTGACCACCCAATCACCCCCACCCCCCCCCCCCTAAACCACAGGCGGCGCCGAGTACGACTCACTGGGCTTCCCCGTCCCCGATTGGCTCTCCCCAAGGTACGGACACTTGCACGGACACTTTTCCCGCTGTTTTCCAGCTGTCGCGTCCCAGAAAAATAGCTCAAAAAACGAGGTGTCTGTATTCTCGCAGCCGCGCCTCCACGCGATGGTCCCTCTACATCGTCCTACACGTCGGTCCTGACCCAATCCCCACACCTTCCCCTCCCAGATACGAGGAGATCCGCGTCACGTTTCCCGCCGCGCGAACGCGCCAGCTCTCCGCGCTCGAGGCGTACAAGGTACGTCCTTCCGTGAGGTCGATTCAATCCATCTCGAAGAGCAACACCCCAGCATTTCAAACTGAAACTGAAAGTCTGACGAGCTGACCTTTTTTGTCAATTTTTCCAACCCTCAGGCTGCGCCTCCCGAGTCGCGCGCTCCCGGCGGCGAGGCCCGTTTAGCTTTGGCATTAGAGGGCGTCCACCCTGCGAGCCGGGGGGAGGTGTGGGGTGACGCGTTGGACGCGGACGGCAAGCGCGACGGGTGTTCCACGTCGTATGACGAGTACCTGGACGCCGGCCCGTATGACGAGGAGATGCGAAACACGAGAGAACGGATTCGCACCGATTGCGACTTGGCGTTCCCAAACCACCCGCGTTTCGTTCGGGCGTTACGGCCGTTACGAACGAACATCACAAGCGTCTCGCACAGCGTAGGGTCGTGTCCTCGCGGTTCGCGGTGTGACGATTTCGAATCCGACTGCGGGTCACTTGCGGACAGCGCGGGGAGTCATGACTCGCGAAACTCACGCGAAACGGCCTCGTCGTCCGACAAAATCTCCGAGTACTGTTTGCTCGACGCCATGGAGAGGGTGCTGTGCGCGCACGCTGTACGGTCCCCGCACGGCCACGCCGATGTCGCGTCCACGATCACGGGTATCTTACTGCTGGTCACCGAAAACGAAGAGCTCACGTTTTGGATGTTGACTTGTTTCGCGGAAGACTTGGCGCCGTGGGCATTTTCGGCGACGCGCATCGGGTTCCTCGCCGAGCTGTTAAGCTTCGACAAAGCCATTTCGATTAAAACGCCTTTGCTGAGTGAAATACTCACCAAAGCATACATACGGCCGTCGCTTGTGTGTGCCGGTTTCTTTGCCAAGCTCGGCGCCGGTTCGATTCCGGGCGAAGCTTTGGAGCGGGTGTGGGATGCATTTATTCTGGAAGGCCCCGATACGCTACCGCACGTCGCGCTCGGGTTTCTGAAAGCGGAGGGCGGGGAGATTTTTGGTGACTGTTTGCAAGGCACTGATAATAATGACGGTTCGGATACAACGAATGGCCTCCACCGCGGTGCCGCGCTTCTGGACCAATGCGAGGAACGCTTCGCGGGGAGGTTCGAGGTTGACGAAATAGTCGCGTCCGCGATTTGGAACGCGCGAGACGCTCGGGTCGACGCGGCTTGGCTTTCAATAAAAGCAAACGCGAGACAAGAAATCGCCACCAAGGTCGCCTCTCTCGCCAGCTTCCGGGTGTTGCGGCGCGCGCTCTGGGTTCGGTCGGTAACCGGCTGCGACGAGTCTTTGGCACAAAAGAATGATTGCCCATACGCGTACTGCTCGCGCGAAACCTTCCACGGGATGGTCGCCAACGCGTACGTCGCGGAGTCGGAATCGGCGGCGGCGGCGGTGGTGGCCGCGTTTGCGAAAGCCTCGAGTGACTCCGAATCAGGAGCGACGTTCGGTGATTGGCTCGAATCATGTGCGAGTAGTGACGACCAATCCCTGGTCGCCGCGGTTCGCTTGACCAATCATCACGGTGAAGACGTGGGAGGGACACCAGGTCCCGGTTACGTCGACTCCGCGACGCGCGCGTTTCTCAACGGCGAACACGAAAAAGGCGTTGAAAAAACGCCTTTCTCGTCGCCGGGCGGGAAGAGTTCGTCATCCCTGAACTGCGCGCCGAGCCCCTCGCGACTTAACTCAGCGGTGCGCACGGCGAGGGCGGCGACGATGTCGTTTCCGGTTGGGGTATCGGACGCCTCCGCGTCCGCGCTGGAGAGCGCGATGCTGTTCGGCAGGGGCGGCGAGCGGTGGCTGGAGTCGGTGCGAAGCACGTCGAGGGGCGCCGTGGTGCTGGCCAGCGTCGTGGCCGCCGTCACCGCGACGACCGGGTGTCCGCACGTTGCCCGTCATTCCGACACTAACGCACGCACACCCGAAGTCTCCCTGGCGTCCACGCATGACGTCGTGCCGTCCATGGGCAGCCTGTTTAACTGGCCCCCGATGACGCCGCACACGCGGTACGCTTTGATTGTGCAAGTCGCCGGCGAGCCTTCGCGCCGGGTGACGAAGCGGTTCAGCGATTTTCGAGCGCTACACGCCGCTGCGGAAAGGGAAGGCGTGGTTATGGCAGTAGGCCACTCGCTGGCTTTGCCCACGGCAGGCGTCAACGAATGGTCATCCGACCCCGACGTCGTCACGATAAGGCGCGTGCAGCTTCAGCGGTACTTGGACGTGCTCGCGTCGAGCGGGTGTGCCGCCGCGGCTGGGCTGCTGTGTGCGTTTTTATCGCGAGACGAAGGTAACGCCTCGACGCATCAGTTTTGCGACGAGAACGCCTCGACGACGCAGTTTTGCCCAAAAACGTTAGTACGCAGGTCCAGCCTCGAGAAAAACAGACGGAAAGTACGAGGCGCGTGCGCGCTGCGGGCGATGACGTGCGGGC